>ERZ1673737.1393-NODE-1393-length-23758-cov-5.829768_pt1 | contig 23758 bp, 20 predicted proteins | sample MGYA00580211_ERZ1673737 | MGnify/ENA primary metagenome ERZ1673737 (study PRJEB41218, sample SAMN15661789) | gut metagenome | host: Homo sapiens | place: Canada: London | collected 2015-08-20/2019-03-30 | study: EMG produced TPA metagenomics assembly of... | reverse complement strand
ACTTGTATAAAATTCACAATGAAATTTAATTAGCCACAGAATTACGGAAGAACCTCAATATTTACTGAATAGTAATCCTAGGAAATATATAAACTTTTCCATAAAATAATCGTCTACGATTGTTTAATTTTGGTATCTATATACTTGTTGGGATAGATTTTCCTTTTCTAAATTTTGTCAATAAGTAAAGTAACGTCTTTTTCTTTGGAAGATATTTTCAAGCGACGTTTTCCCTGCTTTTGGGATGTTTTCTCTTCAACCCTCTCAATAGTGAATCTGGATCATCTTCAATTATTTTTTTTCCCTGTTTATATAAGGAATATTCAAAAAAGCCAAAGAAAATGAAGATATTTTACAAGACTTTTTGAAAGAAAATTTGAAAAATATTCATGGCAAGGAGGAAGGAAAATGAAAAAGGACGTTAGAACAGTTATATATGATGATGAGCTACGGATAGAAGCTTATCGTTTTGAAGGAATTATGCAACCTTTTCCTAATCACTTTCATGAATATTATGTTATTGGTTTTGTGGAGAATGGTAAGCGTGTGCTGTCTTGCAAGAACAAAGAATATAATCTTGATAAAGGCAGTATTGTATTGTTTAATCCCGGAGACAACCATGCCTGTATACAAAGTGATGAAGGATCTCTGGAATATCGAGGCTTTAATATCAGTGTTGAGGTTATGCTTGATTTAGCAAAAGAAATATCAGGGAAAAGATTTTTGCCCGGTTTTTCAAGAAATGTGATTTATGATGAAGAACTTATCTGTTGTCTACGCACGTTACACGAAATGCTGTTGACTGGTACGGAAGATTTTAGTAAAGAGGAAGCTTTTCTATTCTTAATATCTATGCTTATGCAAAATTATTGTCAGCCTTTTGAAAGCTGTATTCCTGAGTGTAGATTGGAAATTGAAAAAGCTTGTGAGTTTATAGAGAAGCATTACAAATCACAGATTTATTTAGCTGAAATTTGCAAGTACGCTGGACTTAGCAAATCTACATTACTTCGTGCTTTTACAAAATCAAAGGGAGTTACGCCCTATCGCTATTTAGAAAATATTCGTATCAATGAAGCAAAAAAATTATTAGTGCAGGGAGTTTCGCTCCTTGATGTTGCAATCCAGACAGGATTTTCTGACCAAAGCCATTTTACAAATTATTTTAGTAGCTTTATAGGACTTGCTCCAGGGGTTTACAGAGATATTTTTAGTGAGAAGAAGGACTGTGGGAACAATGGAATGTAAGAACACCTGTGGACATTTAGTAGCGTTACTTACTATTGTAATTTGGGGAACAACATTTATTTCTACGAAAATTTTATTGATAGATTTTGAACCTGTGGAAATTTTATTTTTCCGTTTCTTTATGGGGTTTGTAGTATTGTTGCTTGTTTATCCCCGTCGTTTGAAGATCTCAAAGCGAAAACAAGAAGTGACGTTTGCAGCAGCTGGATTTTGTGGAATATGTATGTATTACTTGCTAGAAAATATAGCACTTACCTTTACTATGGCTTCTAATGTAGGAGTAATTATATCCATTGCCCCATTTTTTACGGCGATACTGGTACACTTGTTTATGAAATCAGAAGAAAAATTGCAGGTAAATTTCTTTATAGGTTTTATTGTCGCTATGACAGGAATTGTTCTAATTTGTTTTAATGGTACAACGCTTAAATTAAATCCTATGGGGGATATTCTGGCAGTTATAGCAGCTTTTGTTTGGGCTTGTTATTCTATATTGATAAAGAAAATTGGTAGCTATGGTTACCCTGTTGTCCTTGCCACACGTAGGACATTTTTTTATGGAATTGTCTTTATGCTTCCGACGCTTTTTTTATTTGATTTTGAGCTAGGTTTGTTACGCTTTCAGAATATAACGTATTTGCTTAATATCTTCTATCTAGGTTTAGGAGCATCTGCCTTGTGTTTTGTCACTTGGAGTTTTGCTGTAAGAATATTAGGTGCAGTAAATACCAGTATTTATATTTATCTGGTTCCGGTTATAACGGTTGTAACCTCTGTCCTTATTCTAAAAGAGCCGGTTACATGGATTTCGGCAATTGGAACGTTGTTAGCGATCGCAGGATTGTGTATTTCTGAATATAGCAGAAAAACAAAGAAAAAAGAGTGCGTGGTACATGGGCTTGCACAATGATGAATGTGTTATGGTTGTTGATGAAAATTTACCATTGGGACTTATTGTAAATTTAGAAAGAAAATGCCAGAAGTAATTGGCGTAGATGTTACAGATAAGACAGGGAAAGAATAGGCTATTGTTACATTAACTGGATTATGAAAATATAGAGGGCGATAAAATCGCCCTCTTACAATTTAGTTATAAAGGTTACTGTTTATTTTTCAACAGCATTATTTTCCCATTGTGGCATCTTCTCTTCAAATTTAGCAATTTCATCATTATGTTGCATAGTAAGAGAAATAGCGTCTAAGCCTTCAAGCAAGCAATGTCTGCGGAAAGGATCAAGCTCGAAAGTGAAATGAAGATCGGCACAATCTACAGTCATATTCTCTAAATCAATTTTGATTTTAGTACCTGGGTGAGCAGTTAAAACCTTAAAAATTTGATCTACTTCTTCAGCTTTAAGTTTCAAAGGCAATAAACCATTGCCTAAAGAGTTGTTATTGAAAATAACAGCAAAAGAAGGAGCGATTACAGCTCTAAAGCCATAATCCATTAAAGCCCAAGGAGCATGCTCACGAGAGGAACCATTACCAAAGTTGTCGCGAGCAACTAAAATAGTAGCACCGGCATATTCAGGCTTATTTAAATTAAAATCAGGATTTGGCTGAGTTTCTGCATCATCAAGATAACGAGCATCATGGAAAAGATGAACTCCAAACCCCTTGCGACTAACAGCAAGTAAGAACTGCTTTGGAATAATCTGATCAGTATCGATGTTAGCTGAATCAAGAGGAACGGCTACACCTTCATGTACAGTAAATTTTTGCATGATTTAATCCTTTAAATAATCGCGAACATCAGCTAAGCATCCGGCAATTGCGCAAGCTGCGGCACTAGCAGGGCTCATTAAGTGAGTACGTGATCCCTTACCCTGACGACCAACAAAGTTTCGGTTAGAGGTAGAAGCTACGCGCATTCCAACAGGTGCTTTATCGTCATTCATAGCTAAGCACATAGAGCATCCCGGCATACGCCATTCAAAACCAGCTTCAATAAAGATTTTATCTAAACCTTCACGTTCGGCTTGATGTTTTACCCACATTGAACCAGGAACTGCTAAAGCTAATTTGATATTAGAAGAGATTTTATGTCCTTTTAAAACCTCAGCCGCAGCTCTAAAGTCTTCAATACGGCCGTTAGTGCAGGATCCGATAAACACATAATCAACCGGAGTTCCGATAAGCTTCTGCTGGGGTTTTAAGTCAATATAGGCTAATGCATCAGCACAGGACTTAGCGGTAACAGGATCAGCATAATCTTCAGGGGCAGGCACACTTGCTGTTATAGGTGCACCTTGTCCTGGGTTAGTCCCCCAAGTAATATGTGGCTCTAATTTATCAGCTTCAATGGTAACAACTTTATCAAATACAGCATCATCATCTGATTTTAAAGTACGCCAGTATTCACAAGCTTTATCAAAAGCATCACCCTTAGGAGCGAACATACGACCACGTAGATATTCAAATGTGGTTTCGTCCGGAGCAATCATACCAGCTGTGGCACCAAATTCGATAGCCATATTGGACAGAGTCATACGACCTTCCATAGATAAAGCTCGTACGGCTTCACCAGCAAACTCTACGGCATAACCTGTACCACCTGCAGTAGTGAGTTTAGCGATGATAGCTAAGATTAAATCTTTAGCGTAACAGCCTTTTGGTAATTTACCGGTACACTCAATTTTCATGGTCTTAAAACGTCCCTGTTTTAAGGTTTGAGTGGCCATTACATGCTCAACTTCAGAGGTTCCAATACCAAAGGCTAAGGCACCAAAGGCACCGTGTGTAGCTGTATGAGAGTCACCACAGACTAAGGTAGTACCAGGTAAGGTAAAGCCGGTTTGTGGGCCAACAATATGAACGATACCTTGGTTTTCATCGCCAAAACCAAAGAATTTGATGCCAAATTTTTGAGTATTGGCCATCAAAGCCTTGATTTGCTCTTGTGCCATAGGAGAGCAAGCTTCAATAGTTTGTTCTTTGGTAGAGATATCATGATCCATAGTGGCCAAATGCAGATCTGGACGACGAACCTTGCGGCCGGCAACTTCCAAACCAGAAAAAGCTTGAGGAGAGGTTACCTCATGAACTAATTGTCTATCAATATAAAGTGTTGGCAATTCGCCTTCTTGGGTATATACAACGTGACTGTCGTAAACCTTTTGATATAAAGTCTTTCCCATTTTTAATCCTGTTTAATGCAGTGTGCTTTTTAGTTAAATCTCAGATGCAATCTTGTCGCCCATCTCAGAGGTACTCAAAGGCTGACGCGGAGATGAACCACTTTCGATGAGATCGGAGGTCATATAACCTTCTTTTAAGACACGAGCTACAGTATCTTCAATGCACTTAGCAGCCTCGTATTCCTTTAATGAATAGCGTAACATTAAAGCTGCAGAGAGAATTTGAGCTAAAGGATTAGCTATATTTTTACCAGCAATATCAGGAGCACTACCACCTGCAGGCTCATATAAACCGAAACCACCTTCGCCTAATGAAGCTGAAGGTAACATACCCATAGAACCTGTGATCATGGCACATTCATCAGAAAGAATATCACCAAACATATTAGAGCATAAGAGTACGTCAAACTGAGACGGGTTTTTAATTAACTGCATGGTAGCGTTGTCAATATAGATATGGTTGAGTTCAACCTCAGGATATTGCTTAGATACCTCAGTTACAACCTCACGCCAGAGCACAGAACTTGCTAAAACATTAGATTTGTCTACAGAAGTGACCTTTTTGCGACGTAACATAGCAGCTTCAAAAGCGATTTTAGCGATACGTTCAATTTCATAGCGATGATAAATTTCGGTATCAAAAGCTTTTTCTTCAGGACCAGTACCCTCACGGCCCTTAGGCTTACCAAAATAGATGCCACCTGTAAGTTCACGTACACATAACATATCAAAACCGCGCATAGAAATATCAGCGCGTAAAGGTGACAATGAACCTAAACCCTGATAAATACGAGAGGGGCGGAAGTTGCAGTACAAACCAAATTGTTTACGTAAAGGTAATAAAGCACCGCTTTCAGGTCTTTGTGCTGTAGGGAGATGATCCCATTTAGGACCACCTACAGAACCAAATAAAATTGCATCAGCTTGTTTGCAAGCTTCCATAGTTTCATCAGGTAAAGGACAACCTTTTGCATCAATAGCGCAACCACCGACTAAAGCCTTGGTGTACTCTAAGGTAAAACCAAATTTTTGTTGAACTTTATCTAAAACCTTTAAGGCCTCATTCATGACCTCAGGGCCAATGCCGTCACCTGCAAGCACTGCAATTTTATAATTTTTGGCCATGATTATTTATTCTCCTGTTCTTCTTTCTTTTCTTCTTCGATAAGTTGAGCTCTGTAAATACTGTTACAAGCTGAAATTAAAGCAAATGCTGAGGCCTCAATAACGTCAGTTGAGAGACCCTTACCATGATAATGGCGTCCTTTATAGATAACATCTACGTCAACTTGGCCTTGGGCATTCATACCTGAACCTTTGGCAGAAATTGTGAAGTTATCCAATTCTAATTTAATACCAGTAAGACGGGTAATGCAGTTAAATACGGCATCTACAGGACCATTACCAGTACCAGATTCAGTACGAGTACGTTTGCCGATCTTAAGTCTTACTGAGGCTGTTGGAATAATATGTTTGTCACCTGACATAACACTCAAATTATCTAAGACAAATTGGCTAGCTTCTTCTTGTTCGTGAGAGAGGAAGAGTAATGCTTCAAGATCATAATCAAAAACTTGGCCTTTCTTATCAGCAAGTTTTAAGAAACGAGCATAGATATCATCAAGATTGTAGGATTTCTCGCTATAGCCTAATTTCTCTAAGACAGCCTTAATCATATGACGGCCAGATCTTGCAGTCATATGCATATTGTTTTCCTTAAAGCCGACGCTTTGCGGAGTTAAAATCTCATAGGTGCTCTTATTTTTTAAGACACCATCTTGATGGATACCTGAGCTGTGAGCAAAAGCGTTAGAACCAACAATAGCTTTATGAGATGGAACTGGCTCATTTGTAATACCAGCTACAACCTGACTTGCGCGGGCAATATTCTCTGCCTTAATATCAGTGTAGGCGCCATTCATATATTGTTGACGAAGCTTCATTGCCATAACACATTCTTCTAATGAAGTGTTACCAGCTCTCTCACCTAAACCATTTACGGTACATTCGATCTGACGAGCACCTTCCATTACAGCGGTTAAGCTGTTAGCTGTAGCCATACCTAAGTCATTATGGCAGTGTACAGAGATAATGGCCTTATCAATATTAGGTACACGGTTGAATAAGGTTTTGATAATATTTCCAAATTCATAAGGTAATGTATAGCCTACGGTATCAGGAATATTAACGGTAGTAGCTCCTGCTTTAATTGCATTTTCAACCATACGGCAGAGATGGTCTATAGGAGTACGGCCAGCGTCTTCACAGGAAAACTCTACATCATCGGTATAATTGCGAGCTCTTTTAACAGCATGTACTGCCATGTCTACGATATCGTCAAAGGACTTTCTAAGTTTTGACTCGGCATGAATATCAGAGGTTGCAATAAAAGTATGGATGCGATAGTGATCTACACCTTTTAAAGCCTCATAACAGGCATCAATATCTTTATCAAGTGCACGTGAAAGACCGCAACAAGTAGCTCTCTTTAAGGCATGAGCGATATCTCTAACACTTTCAAGATCGCCAGGAGAGGAAATTGGAAAACCAGCTTCGATAACATCAACGCCTAATTGCTCTAAGGTCAAAGCAATTTGCATTTTTTGTTTGGCTGTCAGGGATTGTTGTAAAGCCTGTTCACCGTCACGGAGGGTGGTATCAAAAATTATGACCTTGTTATTATCTGGCATAAGTTATTCACCTTTGATTACGCCGCAATAAAACTTGCGTATAAACTATAAATTCAATGATTATTGACAATAATATTCCTCTGTTTTTGCAAATCAAGCACTTTTTACAAAATTAAAGAAATAAAAACATTAACATGTTGAATATACAAAAAATTATTTTTCAAAAACAATGTATTTTGTAATTAAAATGGTGCACTATTTTTTTACAAACTACTATAGTTTTGCAAAAAAATAAAATAAGAAAAATATGTGATCTAAATACAAATTTTTGAATAAAAAAGATCTTAGGTGAAAATCTATGTTAGAGGTCGACATATTTTTCATGCTTAAGAGCTTGAGATTTTTGAAAAAATATCAGACAGAGATAGATCTTAAAATATTTGTGGATAGATTTTTGTCACGTAAGATTAGGAATTTTGCTTTTGTCTGATTTACATTAGTAATTGGTAAGGTATTCTTTTATATTGAAAAAAAAGTAAATTTAATATAAATATAGCTAAAATGAAAAAATTAATGGGATCTTTCTCACGTTTTAGGTATAATAAACCATCTTTTTTGAGGCCGGCAGGCTGTGGATCGCGGGTTTTCGATCCCTGTAGGTGGTATTTCGAGTTTCTCCTCTATTTTCCCTCAGACCTTTGTAAAGTATTTTAAAGGTACATTTGCCCAAGGGCCTCCGTCATTTTGTGGAGTCTTTTTTACATGTCCGATCAGGATTTAAATTTACAAAATTCAATCTCCGAACAGGAGCAGTTAGAAAATAATGAAGTTAAGGCTCAACCTAAAGCTTCTGAGAGTGAGATTACTGTTACCACTGGTGGTGCTGAAAGCCTTTTTATGGCAAATGCCGATGAGGAAGATGATTTAGCTGTTTTTGATGATTTACCTTTATCTGAAGAGGTTTTAAAGGCTGTTAAATCTTTAGGTTTTGAAGCTCCGACCCCGATTCAAGAGCGCGCAATTCCAGTTATTATGGAAGGCCATGATATTTTAGGTCAGGCTCAAACCGGTACTGGTAAGACTGCTGCTTTTAGCTTACCACTTTTATCAAAAATCGACAGTTCTAAGGGCTATATTCAGGCCTTAATTTTAGAGCCTACTCGCGAGTTAGCCATTCAGGTTGCTGAGGCTTGCCAAAGCTTTGCTAAATATATTGAAGATTTCCGTGTAGCACCTATCTATGGTGGAGCTTCTTATGAAAATCAGATCAGAAGTTTACGTCATGGTGCTTCTGTTGTTGTTGCTACTCCAGGTCGTTTAATTGACTTATTAGAACGCGGTAAGATTGATTTAAACCAGGTTTCTTTCATTGTTATTGATGAAGCTGATGAGATGTTACGCATGGGCTTTATTGATGATGTTGATTGGATTTTAAGCAATACCCCTGAAGAGCGTCAAACTGCCTTATTCTCAGCTACCATGCCTGAGGCTATTGCACGTATTGCTAAAAATCACTTACAAAATCCGGTTGATGTTCGTATTGAGTCTAAGACTACTACTGCAACTACTGTTCATCAACGTTATTGGATTGCCTCTGGTGTGCACAAGATTGATGCTATGACCAGAATTTTAGAGGTTGAGGATTATGATGCAGTTTTAGTTTTCGTTAGAACTAAGACAGATGCTGAGGATGTAGCTAACCGTCTTATGGGTAGAGGTTTAGCTTGTGCCGCTTTACATGGTGATATCCCGCAACGTCAGCGTGAAAAGATTATTGATCGCTTAAAGAATAAGCAATTAGATATTATTATTGCTACTGATGTTGCAGCTCGTGGTTTAGATGTTGATCGTATTACTCATGTCTTTAACTATGACATTCCTTATGATGCAGAATCATATGTACATCGTATTGGTCGTACTGGTAGAGCAGGTCGCACTGGTGAGGCCATTTTATTTGTATCTCCTCGTGAGAGAAGAGCCTTACGTCAGATTGAGCGTGTAACTCATCAGCAAATTGAGCCGATGAGCATGCCAACTATTGCTGATGTTAATCGTGTAAGATTAGAGAATTTCCGCAATCAGATCATGGAGACCATTGCTGAAGGTGGTTTAGAGCAGTTTGAGGAAGTTATTTCTGAGATTTTAACTGATGACTCTATTGAGCCTGAGTTATTAGCTGCTGCTTTAGCTAAGATGGCACAGCGTGATGGTACTTTACTTTTAGATGAAAGTAAGCCTGAGCCACGTACTCGTAGCTTTGATGATGATCGCGAGCGTCGTCCGCGTGAAGATCGTTCTCGTGATGACCGTCAGCGTCGTGTCCCGTCAGCTCAACCGCAACCTTTACGCGATTTCCCGGATATGCAGATGACTCGTTTCCGTTTAGCTGTAGGTCGTCGTGATGGTGCAAAGCCAGGTCAAATCGTGGGTGCTATTGCTAACGAGGGTAACTTAGAGAGTAAGTATATCGGTGAGATTGCCATTTTTGATACTTTCACCACTGTAGATTTGCCTGCAGGTATGCCTGAAGAGACCATGCGCATTTTAGCTGCCGCTCGTGTTTGTGGTCGTCCTTTAGATTTACGTGAGTATACTGCTGAGCCGCCGCGTTCTCACCGTCAAGATCGTGGTAACTTTAGAGGTGAACGTAATTTCAATAATCGCGATTTTGATCGTTCAGGCAATCGTAGCGGTCGTGATTTCCATGGTTTCCAGGGAGATGATCGTGGTAATCGTCGTGATGATCGTCGAGGCAATCGTCGTTTTGAGCGCCCGTCATTTAGTTTTAATGATCGTCGCGAGCGTTCTTCTCGTTTTGATCGCAATAATAATAGAGGCAACTTCTCAGGTGGCCGTCGCGAAGGCTTTTAATAATATTTAGCTTATTTAAAAATTAAACAAAACCCATTATCTGACTGATAATGGGTTTTTTAGTTATTAAATTTTATTATTTTTAATAAGTTAGTTTAGATTTTCATTTCCAGGTAAGGTTTTGGGATGTTCAGAGGTAAAATTTTGTTCACAGAATTTTGCAAAGCAATACATACAGATCAAACCTATAAAAGTAATAATACTGCCAAATAAAGGAATGAAATGTAGATCTAAAGCAAAGATAAATGCTAAACCTCCTACAAAAGCACCCAAAGCATTACCTAAATTAAAAGCTGCTTGAATACATGAAGCTCCCAAAAGTTGACCGCCAGATGAAACTCTTAAAATTAGCATTTGTAATGGAGCTGAGGTTGCAAAGAGTACACCGCCTGAGAGACAGACTAAAGGGATAGCTGCATATTTGAATTCACCTAAGATGCTGATGCAAATTAGGATGAAGGTAGAAAAGATAATCCATACTGTAGAGACTTTACCAGGAGCGAACTTATCGCAGAGCTTTCCTGAGAGTAAATTAAATAAAACCATACAGATACCCATTGCGACCATGATGATTGAAACCATTGGCAAAGGAATATTGGAGAGCTTAGTTAAAATAGGGCTTAAATAGGAGAGTAAGCAGAATATACCGCCATTACTAAACATAGTGGCCCCTAGAATTAACCAAGGAGCTTTATTCTTTAAAAATAAAAACTGTCCTTTAAAACCGGTGTCGGCAATCTTACCTGTATCTTTTACAAAAACAGCTACAGAAAATAAAACGATAATTCCCCAAAGAGTAACCAAATAGAAAATTGAACGCCATGAGAGAGTATCGGCCATTGCCGTACCTAAAGGAACGCCAAATACATTAGCTACAGTCATGCCTGCTGCCATAATTGCGATAGCTGAAGTACCTTTGCCTGCAGTTGCAAGACGGGAGGCTATAATTGAACCTACGCCAAAGTAACAACCATGAGGTAGGCCTGAGATAAAACGATATAAAAGTAACATATTAAAATCGTTAGCAAATGCAGTTAAAGCATTACCAAGAATATGTACGATTATCAAACATAAAATAATATGTTTGAGCTTAAAGCGTCTTAAAAAAAGTAAGGAAAAAGCACCAAAGGCAACACCTGAGGCATAAAAAGAGATAATATGGCCTGCTGTATCTAAACTTACAGAAAAATCATTAGCAATATAGGGTAAAAGCCCCATAGCCACGAATTCTGCAATACCTAAACTTAATGTACCAAAGGCTAAGGCAATTAATCCTCTAATCAGCATAGAATGTCCTTTTAATAAAAAGAAATTTTTAATTGAGATCTAATTGCCGCATATAATAAAAAAACTGTGATAAAAATCACTAAAAATTTAATAAAATAGACAGATTGCACTGCCTATGTGCATTAAGTTCGTTGATGTCAATCTTAATGAAAAATTAGTTTGATAATCCCAAAAGATGGAGAGGGATCTTTGGGGCAGGGTTAATACAACGAGTTATTTTCAATGGGCATAAAAAAACTGCACTTAAAGTGCAGTTTTTTAGATTTAAGCTATGCGTTGTAATTTTGCCATATAGAAACCATCAGTTCCAGAAGATGGCATTAAGTGCTTATCTTCGATAAGTTTGAATTTATCTCCATTTCGAGAGAGGAATAGTTCAATTTGCTTTTCATTTTCAGAAGGTAAAATTGAACAGGTAGAATAAACTACAATACCTCCAATTTTAGCCATCTTCGAATAGCGCTCTAAAATTTCTTGCTGAGTCTTACGAATTTCAGCTAAACGTTCACGACCATCACGCCACTTACTATCTGGCATACGACGAATAACACCTACACCAGAACAAGGAGCATCAATTAAAACCTTATCGGCACTTTCGTAAAGACGTTTGATAACTTTAGTGCTGTCAATGACACGCGGCTCAATATTAAAAGCACCGGCACGGCGGGCGCGATGTTTTAAATCCTGAAGTTTCCAAAATTCTGTATCGGTAGCGATAATAGTGCCACGGCCTTCCATTAAGGCTGCCAAATGAAGAGTTTTTCCGCCAGATCCTGAACAGGCATCAATTACACGTTCACCAGCTTTAGGATCTAAGAAAGCTCCGATTAACTGTGAACCTACATCTTGTTGCTCAAATAAACCATTTTTAAAAGCCTGTGTTCTAAATAGAGCTGAGTTAGAGGTAACCTCCAAAGCAGTAGGACAACCTGCGACAGGTTTAGTAACCACACGTTCCTCAGATAAAGCATGAGCTAATTCATCGCGAGTACATTTTAAGGTATTAGCACGAATAAAACGCTTAGGTTCTTGACCTAAAGCTTGACGCTCGGAAGGCCATGCTTCTTTTAATTCAGATGAACCTAACTCTTCTAACCAAATCGGGCAGCCTTCAGATAAAAGCGGATCTTGACGAGCTTGCTCTAAACGCTTATTGATACCACGACGGTCAAATCCCTCCTCACCATCAAGTTCAGGTAGAGGCCAATCTTTAGATGCACAATAAGAGAAAACCAAACGACCGACATGACGTTCAAAATCAGAAGGTCGTTTTAAATTTGATACATAAGCGTAAAAAGACATATTGTAGAACATGGCATTGATTTGACGAATTAAAAATCCTTGTTCTACAGGAGAGAGTTTTACTTTAGCAAACCAAAAAGCATAAGCTCTATCTAAAGATTTATGCTTAACGATGGCATCATTTAAAATCGAGAAAACCAAACGTAACTGAAACTCAGAAAAACCTTTGCGGCGAATTTGGGTTTCATGTTGCTTAGGATCGGTAAAATGAGCTTCGAGGCGTTGTTTTGGATCACGCGTATAGGAGCGAGAACGATTTTGTTTAAAATTACGGTTGTGATTAGACCGTGAAGATTGCTTTTGATCCATAAATTCCTCTTAATTAGCGGTATGACCGTAGGTTTTTAATTCCGTATCCGGATTGTTTAAGCGTAAAGCCTTCGCGACTTATCCAAACATCCATTCCATTGCGAATATTTCCGGCAATAATGGCGGCGGCAAAGCTTGGGCTTTTAAACTGCATATTTTCAGTAAATACTAGACAATCATGTTTATTATCTTTGCTGAGCTTACCATCAGCTATCAGTTGCTCTCGGCTAAGTTTTATATGTTTAGGTAAAGAGCTTGCTGTAGATAAAGAAGCTTGCGATCCTTTTATTACTAAGAAATAGGGATGGGTTCTATCTCCTGTTGGATAACCTGTTGCAGCTAAATTTTTGACTGCAAGTGTATAGATTTCCTCACCTGAGGGCAAGGCCTGAGGCTTTAACATTTCTCTAAGTGAAATCAAAGATCGATAAACATCAATAGGTACTACTGCATGAGTTTTTTTACCATTTTGATCACAGATAAAGCTTACTTTATTCATATGTAAAAAATATGCCTTAGATGATTTGTTTTTGACATACTCTCCAAGCCTAAAGATCGCGGTTGCATATTATATGTAGAACTTTTTTTGACTTCCTCCCTATGCTAAAGCAAGGGGATGAAGTCAAAATTTAAACCTAAAAAAGCTCTCTTTAAGGTAGTTTTATAGGTAGCAAAAAGATATGCTATGCCTGTTTTTTTATTGTTAGAACTAGAGACATTCTCACTTAAAAAAACAGTGTTCTAAACCTTTATTGATTAAAGGTAGATACGTAAAAAAAAGCAAGAAATGTACTGTTTTTAGGCATAGCGCTCCTTTTTTTATTGCCTGTAAGTTTTTAAGAAATGTTCTAAACGATCACAGGCGTCATTGATAATATCAACAGATGGTAAGAAGACCATTCTAAAATGATTAGGCTCAGGCCAATTAAAACCTGTTCCTTGGACAATCAACATTTTTTCAGCACGTAGCAAATCTAAAGCAAATTTTTGATCGTCTTTGATATTGAACTTCTTATCGAGTTTGGGGAACATGTACAAAGCGCCGTGAGGCTTAACTACACTAATGCCATCAATAGCAGAGAGGCGATCATACATAACCTGTCTTTGTGTATTAAGACGGCCGCCAGGAATAATAAGCTCATTGATACTTTGATATCCGCCTAATGCAGTTTGAATGGCATGCTGTAATGGCACATTAGCACATAAACGCATAGCCATCATCATCTTGATACCATCAATAAATCCTTTATTTCGTTTTGCAGGACCTGTGATCATCATCCATCCTTGGCGGAAACCACAAGCTCTATATACCTTAGATAAACCGTTATATGTGACGACAGTTATATCATCAGCTAAGGTACAGATACTGCGATGAGCAACATCATCATAAAGGATCTTGTCATAGATTTCGTCTGCAAAAATTACTAGATCATTTTGACGAGCAAATTCTACAATGTCTTGTAAAACAGGAGTAGGGTAAACTGAACCGGTTGGATTGTTAGGGTTGATTAAAACAATACCTACAGTACGAGGGGACAGTTTCTTTTTCATGTCCTCTAAATCAGGGTACCAAGCTGATTGTTCATCACAAATATAATGAACAGCACGACCACCAGCTAAGTTGATTGCTGCAGTCCATAAAGGATAATCAGGAGCAGGAACTAAAACCTCATCACCATTGTTCAATAAAGAATTCATAGTCATGGTGATAAGTTCAGAGACTCCATTGCCGATAAAGATATCATCGGCATCTACATTTTTTAAGCCTTTTTGTTGATAGTATTGGGCAATAGCTTTACGAGCTGGAAAAATACCATTAGATTCGCAATAACCTTGAGAATTTGGCAAATTACGGATTACATCACGTACAACTTCCTCAGGTGCTTCAAAACCAAAGGGCGCGGTATTACCTATATTTAGCTTTAATATACGTTGCCCTTCTTCCTCCATACGTAAAGCTTCTTGATGGATTTTACCGCGAATGTCGTAACAGACATTGTCGAGTTTATGTGATTTTTGCAGTAATTTCATAAATTGCAACCTGTTGTCTTGCTATTTGCTAGATGCTTTATTTTAGCACTTAGAGATGTAACTAATATTAGTTGAAGTCACGCCCCATAACTTTTTCATTATATATTTGCTCCAAAACATAACGCTCATACCCTAAATGAGGCGAGGCCATGCGACGATATTTCACCATATCTCGAGTTTTTTGATCGTAGTTTAAAGCTCCTGTATACATAACAAAGCTTACGCGTTTACCAGATTTTGTGGTAATAAAACCCATTAAATTAGAGATATTTTGTAAAGTTCCTGTTTTAGCGGCAACATTTTTTGCTAATGGAGGCTGTGATGTTGAAGCTCGCCAATGCAAAGAGCCTGAGACTCCAGCTACAGGTAATAGCTCAATAAAATTAAGTTTATCATCGTTCTGGTTAATATACTCCAAAATATTCAGCATGATATGGGGGGAGACAATATTGTGTGGTGATAAACCAGAACCATCCACAAAATAAGCGTTTTCTAAATCAATATTGGCATATCTTGCTAAGATGGAACGAATTGCAGCAGTAGTACGTTGATAAGTTGCTGGGAGCTTGTAATATTCATAAGCAACATTTTTGGCAATAGCATCAGCATAAAGATTATTTGAGCGATAGAGCATGTATTTTAAGAGCTCTTTTAAGGGCTTAGATTCAATATAACCGAAAGTTGCATAATCTTTTATGCTTTCATGACTTATCTTAATGCCATCGATTTGTATTTTTTGTTTATTAAAAACGATATTAGTCCAGTCTACAGCCCATTGCTCAGGATCTGATACAGCTAATGATAAAGGCCAGGGCTTATTTTGCTTTTGAACAGGGACACATCCTGAAATCCTATAATGATTATTACGATATAGATTAGCTTCAAGTTCGCAATTTATGCCATAGTTTTCAGGAGAAATGCCATAGACTTCAGAGTCAATGGAAATAGGTACACCTTGAGGTACTGCTGATGAGGCTATCTTTCCTATGCCATGTGGCTGAAGATTTGCGAAAGTACAATTGCGATTGATGATGGCAGCTCCTGCAGGTGCTGTAAAGCAGACAGGTAAATCATTCCAAGACCAGCCTTGACCACGACTTAAGCCTCCAAAACGACTTAAATCTAAAATTACGGAGCCATTGATTTTTTTGACACCAGCACGAGATAAACTTTGCACTAAGGTCATATAGTCATTGGATTTAAAGCTAGGATCGCCTGTAAATTTAATTAAGACGTTTCCGTTTAAAACACCGTCTTCTCCAAGAAGTAAAGAACCGTCTTGATTTAAATTTTGTGGGGGGACTTCTAAAAGAGTTTTTAAAGTATAGTCTTGGCCTAAATATAAAACTGCAGCTAAAGCGGTGACAACTTTAAGAGTCGATGCTGGTTGCATAAAGGTGTCAATATTTTTTCCGTATATTTGTTGGCTATTTGGCAGAGTATAAGCAACACCTATTTGAGTTCCTTCAAGAGGGGTACTTTTAGCAGGGATGGCATGTAATTGAGTGCTTATAATTAAGGTCAAAGTTCCCAAAGCAATTTTTAAGGATTTTTTTATCATTTTTAAAAGATCTTGTAACTATATAAGTGATAGGTGCAATTATACTTGGTTTTAATAGGTATAATGCTTTGTATTTTTAGAAAGTTTTCTGATAAAAATAATAAATTTTTGCTACAAAAGTAAGCTTTATAGTTTTTCTATAGATGTATAGATCATCGGCATCATTTGATGATTGTGATAAAATTGTTCTATAGATAGAAAGCAAAATTTCTATAATGGAAATTTTTTATTGGAGTTTCTTTATGATCATCGAACCTAAGGTACGCGGTTTTATCTGTGTCACCACCCATCCTACAGGCTGTGACCTTAATGTCAAGCATCAAATTGAGTATGTAAAATCTCAAGGCAAAATTGAAAATGGCCCGAAAAAGGTTTTAGTAATTGGTGCCTCAACTGGTTATGGTTTGGCCTCTCGTATCAGTGCCGCCTTTGGTAGTGGCGCTGCTACCTTAGGTGTTTTCTTTGAAAAACCGGGTACGGAAAAGCGTCCTGGATCTGCAGGTTGGTACAATACTGTAGCTTTTACAAAATATGCAACTGAGGCTGGCCTCTATGCTAAGAATATCAATGCTGATGCCTTCTCAGATGAATGTCGTCAACAGGCTATTGAAACCATTAAGGCTGATTTAGGTCAGGTTGATATGGTGGTTTATTCTTTAGCAGCTCCTGTACGTAAGATGCCTAAGACAGGCGAGGTTGTGCGTTCTTCTTTGAAACCAATCGGTGAAGCTTATACTTCTACAGCTATTGATACTAATAAAAATGAGATCATTACAGCAACTTTAGAGCCTGCTTCTGATGAAGAAATTGCTAATACTGTAAAAGTAATGGGTGGTCAAGATTGGGAGTTATGGATTGAAGCTTTAGCTAATGCTGGTGTATTAGCTGAAGGTTGCAAGACTGTAGCTTATAGCTATATCGGTACTGAAATTACTTGGCCGATTTACTGGCACGGTGCCTTAGGTAAGGCTAAAGAAGATTTAGACAGAGCTGCTATTGCTAATCGTGAGCGTTTAGCTTCCTTAAATGGTGATGCTCGTGTAGCTGTCTTAAAGTCAGTTGTAACCCAGGCTTCATCAGCAATTCCTGTTATGCCTTTATACATTTCTTTATGCTTTAAGGTTATGCGTGAGCAGGGAATTTATGAATCTGTAATTGAACATATTTTCCGTATGTTTAATGATGCTCTTTATGGTAATAATACAGAGCTTGACGTTCAAGGCCGTGTGCGTATGGATAGCTGGGAGTTGCGTGACAGTGTACAAAATCTCTGCAAAGAATTATGGCCACAAGTTACTACAGAAAATCTCTCCGAGATCAGCGATTATGATGACTATAAGTTACAGTTCTTACAGTTATTTGGCTTTAATGTTGAAGGCGTTGACTATAGCTTAGATGTAAATCCTGACGTTAAGATGGACAACTTAATCAGTTTGATTTAAGTAATTAGTTTTATTTGAGTAAAAGACCTGTTTTGAAACAGGTCTTTTTTTATTAAATATCTGTTATCAAATATAATTTTTAAACATTATTTAATGTGACTCTCATAAGCTGTGAGAGTATTTTGCATTAAAGTTGCAATGGTCATAGGACCGACACCACCTGGAACTGGGGTGATATAACCTACATGATCAACTGCACTGTCAAAATCAACATCGCCACATAGTTTGCCATTTTCAAGACGATTGATACCTACATCAATGATGCAAGCTCCATCTTTAAACCAAGTCCCATCAATAAAACGAGGCTTACCTACTGCTACAACAGCAATATCAGCTTGTTGTAACATAGCTTTGGTGGTTTCCATCGGAGTGAAACGATGTGTTACTGTAACGGTACAGCCTGCTAATAAAAGCTCTAAGGCCATTGGACGACCAACAATATTAGAAGCTCCTACAACAACTGCACTCTTACCTTTTAAATCCTTGCCTAAGGTATTGCGTAACATGGTCATAACACCGTGAGGTGTAGCGGCACAGATATAGGGAATACGCTGAACTAAACGGCCTACATTGTAAGGGTGGAAACCATCTACGTCTTTAGTAGCACTGATGCGTTCTACGACTTCGCTTTCATTTAAATGCTCAGGTAAAGGAAATTGGACTAAGATACCGTCAATATTATCATCGGCATTGAGTTTATCAATAAGAGCATTGAGTTCGTCTTGTGTAATGGAGGCTTCAAGCTCATAGGCTAAGGATTGGATGCCACAATCTTCACACGCTTTGTGTTTATTGCGGACATAAATTTGAGAGGCAGGATCGGAACCTACGAGAATTACCGCTAAAGCCGGGCGACGATTGCCTTCTTTAACATAATTTTCTACTTGTTCTTTGATCTGGCCTCGAATATTGCTGGCCATCAGCTTACCATCGATGAGTTGAGCAGTCATGATTTCTCCAAAATTAGTCTGTAATACCGCTGTAGAGCATACGTGCACTAATTATAAACAAAGCTAGAGCAAAAATACGTTTTAATGTAAAAGGACGGATATTTTTACCAATATTTACTCCCCAAGGTGCACAGATATAAGAAATCGGTACTACACAGATTGCAGCTAGGACATTTACAAGACCAAAAGTGCCGATAGGAGCACCTTCAGGGGTAGAATTAGTAAGTAACATCAATAAAGCGCCAGGTACACAGACAAATAAAGATACGGCTGAGGATGTTCCTACTGCTTTATGAGGTTCAACAGAGAAAGCATTTAATACAGGAACAGTTAAGGTGCCACCGCCAATGCCTAACATAGATGAAAAGCAGGCAATACAGAAAGCAATTGCTTGTTGAAAAGGTGTTGCTGGTAGATGGTCAAAGGTTGGTTTAGCGCGAGCTCTTAAAAGGGTATTGATAGAATTTAGTAGCATAACACTGCCAAAGAGAGCAGCTAACCATTTTCCGCCGAAAAATTTTGAAGTTAAAATACCTACAACTACGCCAATAAGCATAGCTATAGCCCAATTTTTTATTATTGAAACCTCTGTATTACCTTTTTTATATTGTGATCTAGCAGCCGAAATGGAGGTAGGAATCATACATAAAAGTGATGTTCCTGTAGCTACCACCATAGCTATATCTGGAGCAATATTAAAAAAATTAACGAAAAGTAGGTAGAAACACGGGACAAAAACAATACCGCCACCTATACCTAATAGTCCAGCTAGAAATCCAGCGATAACGCCACAGATTGCCAGTGAGATTATAGTTATGCCCAATTCTACATAGTTAATTCCAAAGATCATATTCAAAGTCCAAAAATTGAAAAAGCAAGAGGTATTCTATCAAATTGAGATCTAATCGATTAAATTATTTCAAAAATAAAAGTTCTTTTCTTTTATGATCTTAACTATCATAAAATTTCTAAAAATATATTTTATAAAAATAATTAAAAATCAAATAGTTGTTTATTATGTAAAAATAAATTTAAATAAAATTAAAAAAAAATATTGACGAATCAAGGTGACAAGTGTATCATTCCTCCTCGTTGAATTAAGGACATCGGTGATTAGCGCAGTCCGGTAGCGCATCTCGTTCGGGACGAGGGGGTCGTAGGTTCGAATCCTATATCACCGACCACTTGTTTAGCGTCGTTAGCTCAGCTGGATAGAGCAACAGCCTTCTAAGCTGTGGGTCAGAGGTTCGACTCCTCTACGATGCGCCATAAACTAACGACAAAAAATTCAATTCTCAATGGTGGCTATAGCTCAGTTGGTAGAGTCCCGGATTGTGATTCCGGTTGTCGAGAGTTCGAGCCTCTCTAGCCACCCCATCTTCTTCAAAATAAAATTGTGAAAAGTTTAGTGGGGAAGTGGCGAAATTGGTAGACGCACCAGATTTAGGTTCTGGCGCCTTCGGTATGTGGGTTCGAGTCCCATCTTCCCCACCACCAGCCACCGTTTAAGGTGGTTCTTTTGTGTCCTACAAAGTCCACTTTTAACAATACAATTTTATTGTTTATCATATAGATAAATTCTATCTTTGTCCTAAAAAGTCCCCCAGTTGGGGCCCCAGTCGGTCCGCTAATATTATGGTTCTTTCGAGGATCTGATGAAAGCTCTGATAATAATATGGACATATCTTCATCAGAGCTTTGAATGAATTTGAATTTTTTTTTAATTTACTTCTTCTCAGCGTTGATATAACAGCCTAAAACTTTAAGTGAGCTTGTATAGGATTTAATCTTATCTAAAATATCTTGCATGGTTTCTGAGGATAAATTAGCTTCAATATCAGCAAAGAAAATCTCTTCCCAAGTATCTCTTCCGCTAACTAAGCGCGGTCGAGAGATAAGCTTAGTTAAGTTTAATTGTGCTTTTGAAAACTCGTTTAAAACTGCAATCAATGAACCTGGAGTGTATTTTTGAACACTGAAGCTTAAAGAAGTTTTCGCAGAAAGATTGCTTGGAACTGTAATTGGCGTCATACCGATAATCACAAAGCGAGTATAGTTGTGAATATTGTTAGCAATATTATCTACAATTGGAATTAAGTTATAGCAGCTAGCAGCCTGATGGCTACCGATAGCTGCATGATGAGGATCCTTATAGTCAGCAACCATTTGCATAGCTTCTGATGTAGCTTTGCAGTAATGTACTTTAGCATGAGGCAAATTATTTTTAATCCAACTTGAGCATTGAGAGAATGGTTGAGGGTGGGAATAAAGATCGGTGATTTGAGATAGACTAATATTTTGTGGTCCTAAAATCGCATGATCGATATTTACATATAACTCGCCAATAAAAACTGCAGAGGTCATTTGCAGAACATCTAAAACGTCGTTGATACTTCCAGAACTTGAGTTTTCAATTGGAAGAACACCATACATACAACGACCAGTTTCGACAGCTTGAACAATTTCTGAAAATGTAGAACATCCTATAGCATCAACTTTACCGCAGTAGTGATTGAGGTATTTGTGGGCAGCAAGGTAGGAATAACTACCAACAGTGCCAAGATAGGCTACAGAGGTATCTCGTTCAATCTCATGTTTATTGAGCATTGACATAATATATTGGCGTTCGAAAGCGCAAGTGTGATCCATAATTTTGCGATAAACTTCGCTGATGTAATCTGTAGGTAAACCAAGATCGCGAGCTTGGGCGCGCAATTTCTTAAGTTTTGCCATTTCTCGCTCAGCATCAGTAATACCCTGATTGTGTAAGAGTTTATAGTGGGCAATATCGACTGCGACCTCCATGCGTTCTTTAAAAAGCTTTAAGATATTTGAATCAATAGCATCGATATCTTTGCGACATTGTGTTAAATCTCTCATGAATGCCCCATTATTAGTGAATTTGGTATTACTTTTTATTTCAAACTTAAAGTTTTCATTTTACATTTAAACATATATTTAGGGTAATCTTCTATTTTTTAAAGAATTACAGTTTTATTTTGGGGCATAAAAAAGCCCCTAGCAAAATTTGATAGGGGCTTAGAAAGTTTTTTAGTTTGCTAATTATTCTCTACGAGAGAGTAATTTTAAGATTTCAATGTATAACCAGCAGATGGTTACTAATAAAGAGAAAGCGTTGAAGTATTCAAAATATTTAGGTAAACCCTGATCTACAGCCATTTGAATATTTTCAAAATCTAAAACTAAGCTAAAGGCAGCTATAGTACAAACAATAAGAGAGATAGCGATAGACATAGCTCCAGAAGTAGGCAAGAAGTTAATACCAAACATTCTTACAACCATATCGATAATATAAAGAATAGCAACACCTGCAACAGCGCCAGTGATGATAGCGCGGAAACGAGCTGTAGGAACAATAATCTTAAATTTCCATAAAGCTAACATAGTCATAACTACAACAAAGGTAGATAAGACTGCAGTAGACGCGATACCAGGATATTTAATTTCAAAAATACCGGATAAGGCACCTAAAGCAACACCTTCTAAGATGGCATAAATAGGTGCGGTGATAGGAGAGCTTTGTGGTTTAAAAATAGTGATCATTGCGACCACCAGTCCTGCTATCAATGAACCATATAATAATAAGGATGGTACCTGACCTGTGGTATATACAGAATAAATACTGTAATTCATGGCAAAAAAGCCACAGATAAGAGTTAATGCTACAAGCATTAAGGCTTTGGTAGTAGTACCTGAAATGGTGGCGGCTAAATCAGTTCCTCCAAAATTAAAGGCACCAGCTTGGCGATTGAGTACAGCAATTGCCGGATTTGAGGATTGCATTTTAAGTCTCCTTATTAGCGTTCAATCAAAAGATTGATCCTAAATTTAATAAAATCATCTTCTTTAGGCATAATAACCTAAAAAACTTAGAAAAAAGTTAGCAACTAGTCAATAAACCAATCTTTACGGCATTTAGCCATAGTGCTTTCAAGAGAAGCTCTTGTGTCTAATACATGTTCTAGCATAGCTTTTTCAGCTTCTTGAGCATTATGTTTTTCTAAAGCGTTTAAGATTTTTTCATGAGATTTTGAGGTAACTCCCATAGGAATAAGCTCATTTTCTAAAGATAAAAAGCGAACTCTATCCATCACACCTTTAACACTCTCGATCATATTCCAAGCTTTAGGAGCACCTGCTGCATTTAAGATAGTAGTGTGAAATTCATCATCTAAGGCAAAGTGATCGCGAATATTGTAGTCTTTAGCGGCTTGTTCTTGTTTTTTAACGTTATCTTTCAAATAATTAAGAGTCTGTGTGTCTATAAGTTCCGCAGCTTTACGAATAAAATAGCATTCAATTGCACAGCGAATTTCAGCACCTTGTAAAATGTCGCTTCTGTTAATTGGGGCCACACGAGTTGCCTTTTTAGGGCTGATAATTACGAAGTCATTTTTAGCTAATTTTATTAAAGCTTCACGGACAGGTTGTCTTGAAACTTTTGATTTAAATTTAGATGAAACCGCATTTTCAGAGAGAGGATCTCCTGGCATAAGGCGGCATTCAATAATAGCTCTTTTTAAAAAGCGGTAAATTTGCTGATTTATAGGTTCTTTGTTATTTACTAATACAAACTCAGTAGAAAGATAGAATTCGTTCACAGACGACCTCGCTCAATTGTTTGATTTGGCTTTTTATTTAGTCTATGTCAATAGATGTGGCTAATTCTTAGTATCTCAAAAAAAAATATACTTCTCAAATCAAGAATGAACTTAAAATTATCTTTTTTTTATTTTCAAAAAATAAAAAGTATTTTTGATAAAAGCCGTTTATCAAATTTTGAGCACACAAAACCTCGTACTTAAGTTTAAGGATGTAGTGGGAGGATAAGAAAAATTTCATTTTTCTAATCTATTGTGTTTTGCTTTTCTATATTGGCTGAAGGCTTTGGAATATTTTTTTAACAGCTTGAATAAAAGACAAGAGGACAAATCTTTTTAAAGATAAATCCCAAGAATACAAGCAGGAA
>ERZ1673737.1390-NODE-1390-length-23794-cov-4.016344_pt1 | contig 23794 bp, 18 predicted proteins | sample MGYA00580211_ERZ1673737 | MGnify/ENA primary metagenome ERZ1673737 (study PRJEB41218, sample SAMN15661789) | gut metagenome | host: Homo sapiens | place: Canada: London | collected 2015-08-20/2019-03-30 | study: EMG produced TPA metagenomics assembly of... | reverse complement strand
GCAGGCAAAGGTGCAAACACGAATGTCAATCTGTTCAAATTTCTGTCTGAGCATCTGTGCCTGATTTGAAAGCAAAATCACTAACCTTTCTAACGACCTTCTTTTCTTCCTGCTCTGTCCATTGAAAATCCGGATCCCAACGATGAAGTCCCTCGTAGCTGTCAATAGGCCTGAAGAGGTGATGGCTGTCTGCTCCCTCGAATGTGCCTTCCGCTTTGTTTGAATGGCTCTGCTGTCGTTCCCTATCCGAGTCATCTCCGATACTAGTACCCGGCGAGACTTTCAGACTGGCAGATATCTGCACAGTCTTCTCATCTTCATTTGCCATGTTTAGTGATTGCAAAAAAAAGGCAATGCAGCGGTATATCTCATGGAGGTTAGAGTATATCTCGTGGAGGCTAGTTGGTCTAGGCAAGCATTTGAAAGATTAGTATAGCTTTAGTGCTTTTATACTCCTAAAGAAAGCGCAAGAATAATTTAAACCGGTCACGCAATTCTGGTCAATGAAGACTCATGGTGACGAGATGTTATGCCTGCAGCCATAAATGAGACCATCGCAGGGGTTATGGTCCAAGCCCAATGCACCTCTCCATAGCGGGAGGCTAAGCGAGGGTAAATAAGTAGGAAAACGGCGCTAGAGCATATCTTATGGTTATGGCGGCACGTCAGAACTTTTGAACCCCTCCTCAAGTTTGCACATATAGGGTTTACTCACAATGTAGGTTTGCGATGGGTTCCAAAAAGGCCTATGTCGATCCTTAGATCCTTAGATCGCATGTTTGAAATTAGACTTTTAAAAATCAATGCCTCGCCGAATAAGGCGTGACAGCAGTTATTGTTTTTTCTCGGAGCATTCTTACTTTTCTGACTAGCTGCAGGGGTGGGTCACCGGCTTTAAGACTCCCATCACCGGCAATGAAAACACTCGATCGCCAAGCCCGAGATTGCCTTTTTTTTGCAATCCTTCAAAATCCCCGAAATTTATTGCACAAAACCAAGGAAATTTGAGTGGGGCCTGTCATTCATTAGTCTCTCGATTCAATGGTGGGTTTTCGCTCATGTTCGGGTTTGGATCCTGTTTGGGTTTAGAAACCCACATTTACTTGAGAAATAATTTCTTTCGAGTCGCTGAGAGCAGAACGTGGAGAAATGGGGAGATACGATTGTAGTCTAGTTGTGGATACCTCAGACACCCAACAATTCGTTAGTACACGACCAATACGCCAAGTTGGTTCGCGATAAGGTTATTTTAGTTATACGACTACAATATCGATGGAGAGGTAGTTTATATCCAATGGCCGCGCAATTGTTACTTCTGCGACACCGAGCAATTTATCTCCTACCAAGCTAATTCCTTCATTCTTCCTTGGCCCTCTGAATCATTTCTCGAATCGCATCTCCAAGCTCAGTGATGATAGGTCCTGAGCGCGGAACAGTGTGTCCCTTGCCAGTATCGAAGAATTGGGCCGTATCGGGGTCACAGACGTTGTATAGCGAGTCGGCACCGCAACGGAAAGGGTCTATCCATAAAAACGTAACAATTAGCTAACCGTTGAGAAATTATTTTCTTCCATAAAAAGACAACACGTACCAGCTGCGCCAATGACATGGATCGATTGGATATCAATCATTTCCTCTCGCTGATCAGCGAAGATATACCCTTTCTTTTCGTCGATTGGGGGCAGGCCCGTGAAGAAAATACCACACTTAATCCGCCGAGGGCGGCCGTGCTCCTGCTCCATCTTTTGCTCGTGCAAGATGTACGTCGAAGCGATAGAGGCTCCTTCACTGTATCCACAGATGCCCTCGATGTCAGGATTCTCCTCAAGTTTCTTGTCGAGATACTCCATAATATCTTTATGGTTGGCCCAGGTGATATCAACAGGTATCATCTCACTGAGAAGCTCTTCTGCGGGAGCATCTGAGTTGCCTCGCGCGCCGCGTACTGATTGGTGTAGTGCTTCTGTTTCAACACCCTGGTAGTCAAGCCAGCGGTAGTGTGGCGGGGGTCCAAAAAATCCCTCATTTCCTGCCTCTATTAGATCGCTTCAATTCAATCATCGCGAGTGTATCACACCTTCGGGGGCCTTGCCGTATAGCTGCGCATTAATGAAATAAAATGAAGCTGCGTTGTCGGCGGCCAAATTTTGTTGCAACGGCCCTATTTCACGAGTCAGTGTATGATAACTTCTCCATCAGCAATTCAACGGTACCTAGCTGCGCGTCGAAAGTCTGTGACAATCAGTATAATCCCGGTGACCCCACTTCAGGGACGATATTCACTTACGGGGCCACTGCTCAGTGAACCGTGAAGAGACAAGAAACGCATTTTGAAAGCTGAAATGCCAATTTGGTTGAAGAGTTGGAGAGAAGGAAAGGAAACCGTGACAGAGAGCAATTCCACAGTCCTATCTGGGTCTTGGAAACAGCTCTTGATGATCCCTACCATTTTAAACGATTTGTTCCCGCGCTCAAATAGAACACGTATAGTACGGAGCTCAGGTGTACTCCATTTACAGTCAACAGAATCATAGCATCCAATTAATTTGGATACTTCACTAGTTGTCCCCACCGTGGACGATCGGGACCCCTGAGTACGAGATGCCTAGGAAAGTTTTCAGCTTTGGGCCATAAACCCAACGTTCCACTTTTTAGTGGAGGTTCTAGTAAAGTACAACAATTACATTCTAGCGCTGCAGATCTCGAACCCGGTGATGAGCCGAGACACTACCGATAGTGCGCGATTGAAATTAGGATTCGATCACTCGTTCCTCAGCAGCCGATCCGACCCACCACCGACGTAATAATACATGAAAAGGTACGATCTTGCGATACGATCCCCCGACCCCTTACTCCTTACTCTTCCGGTTCTGTCTTCTTGACCAATCCCCGAAGGGCATTGCTCAATTCTCCGATCACTAAGCCAGACCGTGGAATGACATGTCCTTTACCCATATCGAAATATTCGGCAGTGTCAGGATCGCAGATGTCGTAAAGGGCTTCAGAGCCGTATCGGAAGGGATCTGCATGGATAGATCAGCCAAGTGTCAAAAAGATAGGGGAGGCATCATTTATTACCATTTGCACCCACAACATGGAGAGTGGGGATGTCGATCATTTCCTCTCCTCCGTCGTCTGCGAGAATGAATCCGCTGTTCGGTCTCATGGCAGGCCAGCCACCGACGAACATGGCGCATTTGATCTGGCGCTCCCGACCTTCCTCGCGATGCCGGCGTTCTTCATCCAAAATGAAAGTGGAAGCAGCCATAGCTCCTTCGCTGTATGCGATAATTCCGCTGATCTCGGGATTCCGCTCTAGTGCGTCGTAGATGTATTTCATGAGCTCGGGGTGGTTCTTACAAGACCCTTCTCCAAGTAACCCTCTCATCGCATCCTCGTTGTTTGTATCGTCGCTGGGAGCTGCATTGCCGCGAATGCGCATTATCCACGAATCTTCTGGCGCTTGGCCATCGTCAGCCCACCGGTAATGCGGTCCGACTCCGAAGTATTCCTCAAATCCTGTAGCGTGGGTTAGGCCTCAAATACACGCCTCTATCCTGGGGAAAATTTACCTGGCGGAGGGATAAAAGGCAGGGGTCCGTTGATATAGTGAAAAGTTGCGTCTGACCCCAAATCCTTCTGTAGTGGTGCTGATTGTAGATTTCCCTGTCAACAACCATAAGACCAATCTTTCGGGGGCTCATTACCTAGCTGAATGGTGATATTCTGCGTGTTTGTTAGCAGGACTCCAATTTCGCACACTCAATTTTGCGTACTCACATCAGTGTTGCCAATGGCACCGTGAAGACATAGGAAATGCATGATCAAAAACCGTCGTATACTAATAATGAGAGGATGAATTGAACAGGGTCGAAAGTAATTAAGTCAATGGCAAACGCTACGGACCTGAAAATATTTAATAAAATGTTGGGGGAGCTTTGCCGATCCCTGATCCCGAATCCCTTCGATCGACGTATATGATCCATAGGCTATTTCTCTAAGGTGATACGATCGGCAGACCGCCACACTTTAGTTGATCCACACATAATCAAATCAAATGCAGGAACAAGACCCATAGATCAAGTCCCCAATTTTTTACAAAGGAGCCATAAAGTCTAAGTATTGCGTTAACTTGATTGGATTTATCAATCCCGAAAATTGAAACAGATGCATAGCTCCCCACTACGGAAGGGTTTGCCAAACTCCTGTTGGCCTTGGGCCAACCCCTAATCTGGAGACTTTGTATATGTACGAGGCAGAACTTGAACATCTTACCCAATGCCGTCTCTATTTGTACTCTTAGTTGTCAGATAGCCCCGTCTGTGATTTAAAATTGCCGATCGTCCTGCTTTTCTTTCACTAAGTGGGCCGTCTGTTCTCTGTCTTTTACAGAGAAGAATTTACACGTGTGAACTGGTCTGTCCTTATTCTGTACATCTTTTTCTTTTCTCCTTTTTGTCTTCTGTGTTCCTTCATCTCCTTTGCATTCTATTCCCTCCTTCCTTTCGCGCTGGGCTCCAGACTGGCATATAGCAGTCCTTAATACTTGCCCATCCTTACTATCACTATTCACTCCTTTTGAACACACCCAGAAAGATGTCCCCAGCTATGGACACTACAGCAGGCGCCAATGGGCCACAGTCTCCGGGAGAGTCCCCGGCTCTGGAACCCATTGCGATTATTGGATACTCCTGCCGACTTCCTGGTCAGGTCTCTTCCCCAAGTGATCTATGGGAACTATGCACAAGAGGGCGAAGCGGCTGGTGCCCCATTCCCAAGGAACGGTGGTCACCAGAAGCCTACCACCACCCGAACCCTTCGAAAGCAGGCACCTCCAATCAAACAGGTGGCTACTTCGTTGGTGATGTTTCACGATTTGACGCACCTTTCTTCAACGTCAGTGCCCAGGAGGCCGTTGCTATGGACCCACAACACCGCTTCTTGCTTGAATGTGCATATGAAGCAATGGAGAGCGCCGGTATTCCCAGAGAATATATGGCCGGACGTAGTGTCGGTGTTTTTATGGGAGGAAACTTTGCAGATTACGAGTCTAACAACATGCGCGATACTGAGACGACTCCCATGTTTCAAGCCACGGGGTGTGCCCCTGGTCTTAAGGCTAATCGAATTTCATACATGTTCGACCTAAAGGGCCCCAGTTTGACGGTTGATACGGCCTGTTCGTCTTCTCTCGTTGCCTTGCACACTGCTGTGCAGAGTCTGAGGAACGGAGAATCTACCGAGGCCCTTGTCGGTGGTTGCCACTTACTTTTGAACCCTGAAAACTCCATTTCCATGTCTATGCAGCAGTGAGTCCTTCATCCCCAATGGATCGTTCACCTCTTTGTACCCGGCAGTCGTTGACCTTCACATTTCCACAGATTGCTCAGCGAAGAGGGAAGAACATACGCTTTTGAAGAGAGAGGAAAATCCGGATTTGCCCGTGGCGAGGGCGCCGGTGTAATTATGCTGAAGACTCTCTCTGCGGCGATCCGCGATCGCGATCCCATCCGTGCTGTGGTTACTCATTCTGGTGTAAACCAAGACGGAAGAACTAAGGGAATTACCCTACCAAATGGCCAGTCCCAAGAGGATTTGATCCGCCGGGTGTATAAGGAAGCGAACTTGAACCCAGCAGACTGTGGCTACGTCGAAGCCCACGGCACAGGTATGTCACGAAATCCTCACTGAAAGCTCAAGTAAGCTAATATTGTCTAGGTACCGCGGCCGGAGATCCCATCGAGGCAACTGCTATTCATGCAGTACTTGGAGAGAACCGAAACGCGAGAAACCCGCTTTATATAGGATCAGTCAAGACCAATGTTGGCCACCTGGAAGGTAAACGAAACCCCTTTCTTCTTCTCTCTTTATTGCTAACTGTAAGTCTCCCATTCAACAGGTGCCAGTGGTATTGTTTCTGTCATCAAGTCCGCCATGATGCTCGATAGTGGGCTTCTACTCCCCAATGCCGAATACAAGAAGCCCAACCCCAAGATCCCGTTAGCCGAGTGGAACATGAAGGTCGTGAACTCGACGCGCCCGTGGCCCCGTGGCAAGAAATATATCAGTATTTCCAACTACGGCTTCGGTGGTACAAACGCGCATGCTGTATTGCAAAAGGGTCCTTCGCAGACGGCGCCAGAAGAGACATTCAAGGAAAAAGAAGGCAAGCGCCGTCTTATTTTGATCTCAGCAAATGACCGAGAAGCTCTGCGCCAGAGAAGCCGTGACTACGGTATCTACTTCGAGCAACGTCCCGAGGTCTTCGAAAACACCTTATTTAGCAACTTCGCCTATACAGTTGGAAGCAAATTGTCTCACCTTCCATTCCGTATCGCTCTGTCCGCTACGTCGCTCAACGATGCTGGTGTTCAACTTGCGCAGATGAAGATCAACCCAGCCCGTGTGGTCGGAGGTGACGGTCCTTCGGTCGCATTTGTTTTCACTGGACAGGGAGCCCAGTGGGCTCAGATGGGTATGCCTCTGATGGATGAATACCCTGTCTTTGCCTCTGCCGTCGAGCGCGCCGACAAATGCCTGTCTCAGGACTTGGGTGCTGACTTCTCACTTCTCGAGGAGTTGCAGAAGGATGTGGAAAGCTCCCGGATCAACACGCCTTACCTGAGTCAACCGGCATGCACTGCTCTGCAGGTTGCCCTTGTTGACTTGCTTCGCTCCTGGGGTATCCGTCCGAGCTCGGTCGTTGGTCACAGTTCCGGTGAAATCGGCGCCGCGTACGCTGCTGGCATTTTCGACCTTGAGGGTGCCATGACCCTTGCGTACCGCCGTGGTCAAATGACCGAGTTGTTGAAGAGCACCTACCCCGACCTCAAGGGTACTATGATGGCCGTTGGCTCCAGTGTGGAAGACATTAAGCCGATGCTGAAGACCCTCTCCGCTGGATACGCTACTGTGGCCTGCGTCAACAGCCCTTCCAGTGTGACTATCTCTGGTGATGTTCCGGCTATTGAGGAGCTGCAACTCATCCTCGAAGAGAAGAAGATCTTCAACCGTAAGCTCATGATTGACGTCGCTTACCATTCCGACCACATGAAGAACGTCAGTGAGGCGTACTTGTCCGCCATTGAGTCAGTACAGCCATCAGACACTGCCACTGCTACCTTCTTCTCTTCTGTGACCGGTGAAATTGGCCAGGCGACCGACCTTGGCCCGAGCTACTGGGTTCAGAACTTGACATCGTCGGTGCTTTTCGCCAATGCCCTCAGCAAGATGTGTGGCGCCGAGAACAAGCCCAACCTGCTCGTTGAAGTTGGACCTCATTCCGCGCTCAAGGGTCCCATTCTCGACACCCTGAAAACACTTGGCACATCGGTCGCTTCCAAGGTCGGCTATGCTCCAACAGTTCTCCGGAAAGCCGACCCCTCCCAGTCTGTCCAAGACGCTGCCGGTGCTGTGTACGTGCGTGGTGGAACCCTTAATGTCAACGAGATCAATTTCCCTCGCACTGGTACAGCTTCTCGCACCTTCCTGCGTGATCTGCCGAGGTACCCCTGGCAGCATGAGACGGAGTTCTGGCACACGTCCCGTATCACTGAGAAGCACAGATTCCGAGATGGAATCCGAAACGACGTTCTGGGTGCCGAGGCATTCTACTCCAATGACTTGGAACCTACATGGAGAAACATTGTTCGGCTCGACGATATTCCTTGGCTCCGTGACCACAAGATGCAGGGAATGAGCGTGTACCCCATTGCTGGTTATCTGGCTATGGCAATTGAGGCCGCTCGGAGACGCTCAGAGAAGTACGGCACCATTGCCGCGAACTCGCAGTTCGAATTCCGCGAAGTGAGCGTGGGTGCCGCCCTTGTCTTGACCGATGACGTGGATGCCGAGACTACCATCACCCTCAAGCCTTACACTGAGGGCACTCGTGGTACCTCAGATGCCTGGGATGAATTCCGTATTTGCTCTTGGAACACCAAGCGGTCTTGGACAGAGCACTGCACAGGTCTGGTCCGAACTCGCGCCAACCACAAGAACAAGAAGCAGAACTCTGTGGTCAACTCTGTCGAGTTTGAGGAGAAGGTATTCAGAAAGAAAATCACCGAGGTGAAGGGTGCTGCTACTTACAAGATTGACACCGATAATCTGTACAAGGTGCTCGCGGAGGTCGGCGCTGGCTATGGGACTCCCTTCCAGGGTCTTGAGAACTGCTTTTCTGACCCTCATCACTCGCGTGCTGACCTGTACGTTCGCGATACCAAGTCGGTTATGCCTAAGAACTTCGAAGCTCCCTTGACCATCCACCCTACCTTTTTGGATGCTCTGCTGCACCTTGTGTGGCCTATTCTTGGAAAGGGTCGTATGGAGCTCGACACTCTTTACATGCCGACCATGATCAAGAACCTTGTCATCAATGGAAACATTCCCTCCACCCCCGGTGACCACTTCCGTGCCTGGTGTATCGGAGGTTCTGACTTGGCCAAGCCAGAACCCACCAAGTTCGACTTGTGGGTGACACCCACGAACTCTAGTGAGGTCTTGATCAACATGGAGGGTCTGACCATGACTCCTATCAACGACGCTGGAGGTGCTGACAATGGTACCCGTGACCTTTGCTATAAGCTCGAGTGGAAGTCCTTGGCTGAAATTGAGAGTGCGGCTGCCGAGGAGGCTGCTGAGGCTAAGGAAACCAATGGCCATGCCAATGGCCATGCCAATGGACACGCTAATGGACATGCCAACGGTCACACTAATGGCCACACCAACGGAGTCAACGGCCACCACGACGAGTCCAAGGATGAACTTCTGATCGCCCAATTTGGCAAGTCTGAAGTTGCTGCTGAGCGCCTGAATGAGGCTATCTCCAAGGAAGCCATTCGCTGGTCGACCTCCATCTCGTCGCTGAGTGAGATCGACGCCAACCAGAAGCGCGAGCATGTTATTATCCTCCACACTGCAGCCAAGACCTTGCGTGACCTTACAGAGTCAGACTTCGCCAACATCCAGAAGACTCTTCTCAACTCTACTAACGTCATTTGGGTCTACCGCAACGACACTCCTGATTCTCAGATGATCGTTGGTCTCACTCGCAGCTTGCGCTCCGAAACCCTTGCCAAGGTTGCCACCCTTGGACTCAGCGCCGAGGATCTGAAGAAGCCAGCTGGGCCTGTCTTGGCTGCCATGAAGGCCTTGTGGCCAGCTGACCCATCTGCCCAGCCTTGCAAGGACTTCGAGTTCAAGACCGAGAATGGCGAACTCTTTGTCCCTCGTGTCACGAATGACGTCGCTCTCAACTCCTTCGTGAAGAATGAGACTAGTGCCGATGCCACTCTTTCATCTCAGCCATTCGTTCAGCCCGGTCGCCGCTTCCACCTTGAGATTGGCAGCTACGGTGCGCTCGATACTCTGTACTTTGCAGACGACGAAGTCGAACCGCTGGCTGATGATGAAATCGAAATCGAAGTCAAGGCCACCGGTCTGAACTTCAAGGACATTGTCGTGACTATGGGACAACTCGCTCAGCCTTACATAGGTATTGAGTGCAGTGGTATTGTCTCTTCCATCGGCAAGAAGGTCACCAACTTGAAGGTTGGCCAGCGAGTCATGGCTCTGCCCCTGGGTGGTTACTCTACATTCGCACGCTGCAAGGGAACCAGTGCGACCCCCATCCCCGAAAACATCTCGCTCGAGGTTGCTGCCACTGTGCCCGTTGTCTTCTGCACCGCATACTATGCCCTCTATGAGCTTGGTCGCCTGAAGAATGGAACCGGAGAGAAGGTTTTGATCCACGCCGCCGCTGGTGGTGTCGGTCAGGCCGCGATCATGCTTGCACAGATGGCCGAGGCCGATATTTACGTGACTGTTGGAAGCGCAGAGAAGAAGGAGTTCCTCATCACGCAGTACGGTATCCGCGAGGACCACATCTTCTACAGTCGTGATGCTTCCTTCGGTCGCAGCCTTCGCGAAGTCACTGGCGGTGTCGATATCGTTCTCAACTCCCTCGCAGGTGATCTGCTCCGCGAAACCTGGGAATGTCTTGCACCCTTCGGAAGATTCATTGAAATTGGTAAAGCGGATATTACCAAGAACACCCGTCTGGACATGCTGCCTTTCGAGTACAATGTCTCCTTCCACTCTGTCGATCTTACCAAGATCGCGGCCTACAGGCCTTGGTTGATGAAGCAGTTGCTGGACAACGTTTCCTCCCTCATGGCTCACGGCTTCATCCACTCCATCTTCCCTCTCTCGTCTTACCCCATTTCTGAGATTGAGACGGCTTTCCGTGCCTTGCAGACCGGAAAGTCGATGGGTAAGATCGTGGTCATTCCTCAAGAGGGTGATCACGTCAATGCAGTCGTCGCCAAGACTGGCTCTAACATCCTCAAGGCGGATGCCACCTATATTTTGATTGGAGGTACTGGTGGTCTGGGTCGAAGCATGGCTAAATGGATGTCACAGAAGGGTGCCCGCAACATTGTACTCGTGTCACGAAGTGCTACAGTCAATGCGAACGTGCAAGCTCTGATGGATGAATTGGCCCCTAGCGGCACGAACATCTCCGTCAAGGCTTGCGACGTCAGTACCCGCAAGTCAGTCGACGCTATGTTGAAGGATATGACGGATATGCCACCAATCCGCGGTGTTGTCCACGGTGCAATGGTTCTTCGGGTAAGTCAACCTGCTACATTTTCATAGTTTGCAAATTACTAACGTCTTCTCAGGATATGCTCTTCGAGAACATGGACCTCGAAGACTTCGAGGCTGTCACTGCCAGCAAGGTCGACGGCGCATGGAACCTCCACGATGCACTCACCAAGTCTCCTCTCGACTTCTTCGTGGCGCTGTCCTCCGTTTCCGGTGTCGTCGGTAACCGAGGACAAGCCGCCTACTCAGCCGCCAACGTCTTCCTGGACGGCTTCATGGAGTGGCGCCGTAGCCAGGGTCTCCCTGGCACAACAATCGACCTCACTGCCGTGAGCGACGTGGGTTACCTCGCCGAGGTTGACACCAAGCGCAAGCAAGAGGTACTGAAGAACATCGGCACAGACGGAATGACCGAGGCGGAAGTGCTGGCACTTCTGGCTGCGGCCATCACCGGCGATCTGACCCAGTCATGCGGCGGGCAAGCCATTACAGGCTTGGAGTCTAACACCCATGACCACTTCTGGGAGCAGGACGCCAAGTTCAGTCTCCTGGCCACGGCCAACAAGACTCAGGCCGGTGGAGAATCAGCCGAGGTCGCTCTGCCGCTCCATGTGCAGTTCGCCAACTCTGAATCTAAGGAGGAGAAGCTGCAAGTTTGTTACAAGGCTTTGGCAGCCAAGCTGGCCCAAGTTCTGGTGCTTTCCCTTGAGGATATCGAGCCTACTATCTCCGTTTCTTCGCTTGGTTTGGACTCTTTGGTTGCGATTGAGATTCGTAACTGGATTGCCCGTGAGGCAAATGCCAATGTGCAGGTGTTGGAGCTCCTGTCGACTGGTTCGCTGATGGCACTTGCTGATGTCATTGTGACCAAGTCCCAGAAATAATTACAGACTGAATGATGTGAAGGATTACGGCTTTCTCTTTTTGAAATGGTATATAGATTGTACAGTCCATTGATGGCGTTTACTGCGAGGAATCTTAATCTTTTTTTCTACTTTTAATCCTGCGATCGAACTATTGTATACTTAGACAAAAGAAGCACAAAGGACCATATGTACAAACCTAGCGAAGGGATTCGATATTGCCCGCAGAATACCCTCCCCCCTCTTCATACTTGAACAATATGCGCAGACATGATTGCACTAAGTCTCGTCAAGTTGATATACATACAATGCACGTTTCCTTCAAATATCTTAAATGTCAAGCTACGATAGCAGGACACAGAAAACTTTCGCTTCTTCCAATCTCCTGCTCACGCAACTCATTCCCTTCATGCGCGCCCATCTCTGTCAATGTATCACCGGGGATCCTGTCTGGCCATGCATCTCTGAGCCTGTCCCAGAATCTCAAATCTACAGCCGACTCAGGATATGAGCCAAAGTTATATGATGCACTTATCGAAGTCTCAAGGCTTGGATAAATACGTGAAGTGAGCGTGAATCGATTGTTCACGTAAATCTCGACCAGAGAAACATCGACAAAGATTCGAACAACAAGGTCTTCTCCATCGAGGAGGTCAAGATCCCCAAAGTCAGGAGTTGACTCCCCGAGACCGTGGATAGAAGACTTGCTTCTATCAACTATCATTAGGCCCTTCGCGAGATCAAAGATGAGCTTCGTAAATTCGGTGTTATCAGGCGATTTTCGAACAATGAAATCAAATCTCTCGTTGCCGGAGAGGTTGGTGAAGGTAGCTGTTAGCTCAAAGGTCTTCGTTCGGATTGAGCTAAACTCCTGAAGCGAATTTGAGGCATAACCTGATCTGAGAGTCGTGATTTGTGGTGCTGGGCGAATTCCAAGTGTTGACATCCTGCCAGATTCTTCGTCAACGAGCCATCTATTGCTCGCTCTTCCAGCATCGGTTATAGGCTCAGAAATCTCGAAGAGCTCTCTCGGATGAACCAGACACCCTGCCCAGCCCTGAGACTCTATGACATACTCTTTTGCACTTTCGTCGGCCCAGCCCAGTTGAAGTAGTCTGTTTTCACTATCACGAAAGATATGGGCCGCATATAAGATGCCGTGGTCCAATAATCCGTGGGACTGAATTTCGAAGTCGAGGCTGCCGTTTTTCAACGTGAATTTGCCGGAAAGCCATAAGAGATAATGCCCATTGTGTCTTTCGCTATGAGTGTCTTCCTCGACACCCACGATGATATAGTCTTGCTGGCCCAGAGTAAAGAATGAAGCACATTCAAAGTTCTCCCCGAATTGCAAGTTGCTTGTGGGTGAGATCTTGGACCCATTCTTTACTCTTAGCACCGTTCCCAGAGACTCCCATCCTAGCAGGTCATTGGATTGATACAGGCAAAGCTGAGATCCCAAGTCTCGATTGCCCGACGCAATCATCATGAAGTTGGTTTCGACATCTGACCCCAGCAGCGTGGAAAGAGACTGCGACTGTGAAACGAAGGGATCCCGCCATCCGGTTGTTCTTGTGCCATCTTTCGGTGATGCTAGAAGCGGATTGTATCTATAACGGTGCCATGTTTCCCCGAAGTCTGTTGAGAACGCAACAGACTGGGACTCGCACCCCTCGACGTACGGTAGCGACCAGTGGATTGGCAAGGATGAGACACTCGTGTAGAAAAGGTACAAAACACGCTCTCCTTCGACGATTTTGGAAACGATTGATCCAGAGAAAACACCAAGTGAATCGTAGGATGTGCCGTTTCTCAAAGCCGGAGTGCAGTCCTGCCATGCGACTAAATCTTTGCTCTTTGCCATTCCCCAGGCACTATTCCCGCCTTTCGAAGTGCCTGGGTTCCATTGATAACAGACACGGTATTCCTGTGTCTCTGGTATCCACACTGCACCACATGGATCGTTCATCCACGAATGAGGAGCGATAAAATGCGATGTAGGCCGGAAGCGATTGAATGCCATCTCGCAATATTGGGTAAATAAGAGGTATATCCAGAATGAATGAGATATTGAAGAGATGACCGACCGAAGTGGCTAAATATATCCAGGCTTGTTTTGGCGTTCTCGGAATTTCGGTATACTTCAAAAGATCGCACCTCAATTACGTGTTTCCACGTTTTTTCGGTCAATCCTCGCGACAATCGATCACGAATATCGGGAAAACAATCACTGTCAAAAAAATTTGTTCGCAACAAGATACCCCATTTCTAAGTTCTGAAATTCCAAAAAAATTCAAGTCTCGGTTTTACTCCTCATTCTTCGCCGAGCTGTCTCTCACATTCTTCCCGTTGAACTGCATTCCTCGTCCAATAATAACCCCAAAACTTGATATTTCACCGAACGAACAACTATGAAGGACACGAGTATAAGTCTCTTTGATACGGAAGCCTTGACAGCTACGATCTGATCGCTAAAATGCCGGCCAAACTTCGGAGATATTCCAAGACTTTCGAGGAGGAGCGAATAGTTTCGCCGATATTTTCAACCTCGACATCACTCAATTGGTCCTTTCGGATCTGTCAGATACAATCAACGAGCCATACACTCAACAGCCATGGAAGTGCGCGAAGCGGGTCTGCATATTGTGGAAAGGCTGGAACCCGGACTTTGCCCCGTAATTCCCCATATGTAGATCCGTTGGTGGTCTGTACATGTCGCATATCCTACGAATTGAGATATATTGTGAACGTCAAATCCACAATTTTGGTCATTATAAAATGATTGCTTTGAACTTCCTGCTACTAATCATACGAGGCTTTTGATCAAGCAAGCCATTGCGCTCATTCTGCAATGCAGTTAAAGAGCATGCATCAAGTCGTTTCGGACAAGACAGATCTCAAGGAAAAGGAGATTGGTCATGTTGAAAATGTCGCACACATTGTCGATATCGCTAAGAAAGTCACTGTTAGAACCATCATGGCTCCTCAGGAACAATACGAGCAGCTATGCACCCTCAAGAAAGACAAGCGCTTTGTTCTCTGGGCATTGTATATTAAGCGAATTAGTTTGCTCAAGTTGGACCTCGAGATGGAGGACGGCGAGCCTCACAATTCAAGCAAGACGACTGGAAAGAGATATTTTCCAAGGACCATCGATCAAGAACAGTTGTCGCTGTTCCTGGCCTTCAGCCGCAGGCTTTCTCTGATGGCTGCTTTGCAAATGGGTGCTCATGTCCCCGAGTGCGAATAATATCTATCTCCTGCTCCTCTCCAGATATCTACCAGACGTAGTATTTCGAACTTATTGGCCAGAGTAATCCTTTTGGCCTCACTGCAATCTCCTCAACACTGCAATTTCTCTCGAACTGTGCGGCTGTTTGCATATATGACATACATCCTCGTCGCAATGCTCTTGTGAAAGGTGGAAGCCTTCTTGCTGTATGGTCTGTCGTTATTGGAGCGACGTCCATCGCTGGCACTTCCAATTTGGCAGCCACTGCTCTTTTGGTCTTCATGATTACATGATCAATGCTATATACCGGCTCCGTCAGCTGCTTAAAAACTGATTTGCAAATAGTTCAAGGCGAGAGAGAAGAGACGAAAAGAGCCGAAGCTGCTTTGGCCTACTTGGAGACAGAGGAAGAGTCAATTCAGTGGGACGCTGAGTGGTTGGATCACTTTGAGCAAAGGGGGAGAATTCAAATCTCTGCGAAACTAATAATCCTCGGATTTCATAACATGTGTCTTTTTTTTTTAATACTCTGTTGACATTTCGTTTCTGCAGACCACGGCCAACTAGCGACGATCAATACAAGCTAACCTTTTTTTTCATTTGCGAATGAAGTCCCTTGTAAAAATTTACTAGATAATGCTCTCATATTTGAAATACATGAAAAGGAGCACAACCAATCTTCATTTACGTCTCCGAGTAGATAATATCAGTATTCTTCTGTAGCGCGTATCCGTATAGACGCGTAAAAGGCGGTATAGAGTATAACGACCCACTCCCTCCAATAGATTCTTTATATTCTGCCGTCCTTGACGGCTGCCTCGAGTTTCATTCTCACATTCACCCTGTTGACTCACTTCGACCTTACTTTCTGCCACTAAAATTTGAAACAGTTCTACCCTCGACGTTGCGAGAGGGCACGTTTGGAAAATGCTACTTCAATATGTGCACTCTTTATCAAGCACGCTAGATGCTGCAGTCGTATTATATGGCTTCGTTACAATATCACTTCTGATAAGCCTGCTCTTTGCGGCCATTGCATACTCTGGAAACAACTTTGCAACACGAAGGAAATTGAAACATCTACGGAAACTCGGTTTATACAAGAGCAACATGGCTGATCAATATGACCCGAAATACAAGGCACCGGAAGGAGCCCACCTCGATGGACTAGCCCGTGTGAAGGCAATATACATCCATCCCGTCAAGTCATGCGGACCTGTGGAGGTCGACCGAGCTTTGCTCACCAAGGCTGGCTTTAAGTACGATAGGTCTTTCGCACTGGCAACTGAGATGCCACAACCAGAAGCTCCTACAGTGTCAGAATGGCGTTTCATCAGCCAGCGCACCAAACCAAACATGGCTCTCATCAAGACAGAATTATGGCTGCCAACTAAGGACAGCAATCCAGACGACCCGTTAGTTCAATCAGGTGGGTGTGTGGTCTTGACATTTCCAGACCCAGATATGCCTGACTGGACCACTCGACTTGAGACACTTTTCCATACGTGGAGCCTCTCCGCTACGCCCCAGGTATCCTTCATTGTGCCTCTCCAAATTACAGCGACTCAGATGGACCGGCTTCATATGAGGATGAAAACGTTCCGCATACATTCCCGTGACGCAAAGGGCCTTGATATGGGAGAAGTACCTTCAGTTGCATCTGCCTTGCCCAAGCTGAAGAAGTTTCTGCGAATCCCCAAGGATCAGAGTCTCACGCTGTTGGGGTGCACTCCAGATACCCTCGTGCGTACCGATAAGAACCTCGCGCCACTTCAGTACATCGGCACCCCAGCCGTACATGGCTACACAGACCAGCAGCCTGTCAATATTAACAGTTTGTCTTCGGTACATGCTGTGTCGGCACTTCTTCCCCCAGAGAACCAACCTTTGAATGCAGTTCGCTTCCGGGCAAACATATGGATCACAAACACTCCCGCCTATGAAGAAGAGACGTGGAAGCGCTACCGCATACTGCCTAAAAGAGCCAAACTTCGTAGCAGCGAGAAGCCACGCGCCAGTGTAGCTCCCGTGCTATCAGTTGTTTGCCGCACATCTCGATGCACTATGCCGAACGTCAACACTAACACGGGAACATTCGATGCGGATATTCCTCCCCCAGAGAAAAAGAAAGGCAAAGCTCAGCCAAGCACAACATTAGTCGAGCACCGTACGATTGAGACTGGAAATAAGGCGGCACTCGGTTACCTTGGCATGCACTGTGTTCCCGAAGATCGGAACTTGATGGAGGCCGAAGAGCAAGATATGGGGTTGTATGTTGAGGTCGGCGACGAGATTGAGGTCCTTGAACGGGGAGTACATCTTTACGGGTCTACAGGGAATGATTATTAATATCGTTCAACTCGGCTTTCAGATGGGCTTACAACTCAGCCCTGGAGAGGACATGATAACTTTGGGTGAGAGTATGCGAGAATGCAATTCAGGAATCCTCAAACGCCACAGGGAGAGGATTCCTTGGTTCCCCGCCTATGTGCGGCCGTGCTGTACCCGCAGGCTGTGCTTACAATGTCGCCTCTCGGGCGTGGGATGTGTGCGCATGATGTAAATATTTCGGTAGGAGGGGTCGAGGAGATACTGATGATTGCAAAAGCCTCTGAATGTATAGAATATCTACTCTTCGTTGGGAGGGTCGAATATAGATGCTGATATGGAGGGATCTGTGGTTTGATCACCAAAACTAGACCTGCAAAATTCAGTACATTGGACTTGCGAGACCTCGTTTGACTTCTTTTCTTTGGTCCATGTGCTACACCAAAACTAGTGGTTCATTGGGTATCGAACAAGCCGCAATCTTGCAAGGGGCCCTGGGTGATCGATTACTCCGGGCATTTATCCTTTAACAGTTGGTGATTAATAGTGGCGCCAATTAAACTGTTCCATTTGCAATTGGTAATTAGGGTTGGAAAATAGCGAGTAGAAAAAGGAAAAAAAAAAAAAGGGACAAAGATTAGAGTTAGAGAGGAACGGAGTGAAACATACTCGGGTCAAGACCTGTGGGATCCAAATACTTCAGGGTTACTGTAAATAGCGTTAGTTCGATGAACTGCCACTCGCAAATATGCAAGCCAACAAAATAAGATAAACCGTGATTCAATGCACACGCTGTAATGCATATTTTTTGAATTCTGCAGTAATGTCTCAGTCAGTCTCAATGTTTCTCGGTGGCGGGATAGCCGATTTTCAACCCTTACAAAAGCAAATACTACCCTCGACGAATAAAGCGGCAGTAGAGGGCCTTGCCGAGCGAGGCCGGATGATCCCCACACCTAATGCAAGACGCAAGCCTAAATAGCTTCATTGGAGCGAGACCCCCTGAACGGGGTCCTCGTAACAATACATGCCAACGGTTAACATTTTGGGTCAGCCGATTCCAATGGGGCGCCTTAACTGAGATCAAATCTGACATACCTCGAATAATAAATAAATCAGGCAAAGAGATGGCAAAAAGAGATTTATTTATACTAGGACCAAGGCCGTTCATCCTCGATGGCCACTTTCATAACGCATCTGAGGAACCTGAGTGACATCAAACCAGAATGAATTTGTTTCCCACCTCGTGGGAACTCTTACTTGCAGCTGTCTTGAGCTGTTTGTTTGCTTCGGTGGAAGCATCCAAAGACTCCCTAACAAAGCATGCAAAGCCGACCTTTACATTTGACCAGCTTTGGGATCTTGAAAAGACCTTTTGGGATGCTTTCATCTACCCTGCAAATCTGAAGCAAACACAGGGAAATTCATCTAGCATTTTCGCCTCCGATGTAAGGCATATGCCTTCGAAACTCTTTTCAGATGATTATTGAACATTTCTCACAAATCATAGGTCCAAGGACGTGTTGACATTACCCGCACCTTCGACGGAGATGAGCTCAACCGCGAATACATCTTCGGTCTCTTTTCGGATCCGGTGCACGTCAGTCTTGTCGGTGTCCCGATTGCATATAATATAACCCAATTCGCCGCTAACGACAACATCGCCTCTGCAACCACGGTGGTAACTTTCAACGCAACCACCTTCGGAGTTCTCATCCCCGTCACGATCGATACCTGGATCGAGTTCAACCCAGACGGAAAGATTGCTCAATATGACGCCGTGTTCCGCTGGTTCGAGTACCTAGTCGACTTTCTGATCGGAGGTGTGGCAACGAAGATCAATGCTACCTCGCCTGACCAAGCTGTCGCATACGTGGCCGATCTATTAGCAAATACAATTTGCGAGACCCATGAACAGTATTGCACAGGGTCAAATCAGCAGTATACCGACACTACTGCTTGCTATGACTTTTTGACCAAAACCGCACGATTTGGCAAGAGTTATGAGTTGGGTCGTAATACATTGCTGTGTCGTGAGGTTCATGAGCATATGGTGCAGTATCGGCCTGAAATCCACTGTGCGCACATCGGACCCAGTGGTGGTGGGTACTGCGTTGATGATATGAGTTACGGACAGACTGTGCTACAAAGATACTTTAATGATTCGTGGATACCATTTGGGTATGGCACAGATCAAAATCTGTGGTTAGCCAACTGAGAGAACTCAACTAGCTGAATGTTCGCATGCTGTCATATATGTACTGAATTTGAATCACGAGGCTGCCAAATAGCAAAATGTCTTCAAATATCTTACAGGGTGTTCTCGTGTTTGTTACAACCCTACATGATCATATAAAATCAAACTTGCGTTTTACCTCTACTGCATGAGCCTAAATAAAGCTTCTTACACAGATCTTCTGCCGATTGTACTATCATGCGAGCAGCTGCTGCACTATATGGTCGCGTGACCAAGCCATCGGGGAAAGGCAGACAACTTAAGTACACAAAACTCAAATGGTGATCAGCGTTCGTTTCATCTATGTTGCGTGCTATGTCACATTAGGATCGAGATCATTGGAGCATCCACGGGGCCCCTTGTTTGTTAAAACCAAAAAAAAGGTTCTTGGCTTATCACGAGTCTAACGTGGTCCTACGGGGAATTATGCAAGCAAGGGGCTTTCCAAGCTACTGTATACAGCGTGAAGCTTGATCAATGATATCATATAACACACCTTATCGATAAAGTCTCCGGTGTTTTCAACCTTGTTTGGAAAAGTGCGCGTACCCTACATTCCAATCCCTTCGCATGCCCGTTCCTAGCCGTCTTCCGTTTGCCCTAGCTAGCAATCCTCCGACACAGACCGAGTGATCTTTCTATTCCCCACACAAAGCACGTCAGTTGGAGCCTTTTAGAGTGTTCATAGTCAAAGGATATTTAAAACAGGGGTTCCATATCATAACACAGCATAGTGGACCCATGAAAGTGATCTCATTAACTTGCACTTAGGTCAAATCATCAGATTCCCGGTCCAATTGCACAATCAGCTAGATGGCTCCGCCTGAATGACCAACTTCCAAAGACGTGAGGCAAAGTTGCCGGCTATAAGCCGCGGATCCCAGAAGTTACATGCCAGCCTTATAGTCCAAGTCGTATGGAAATTCTTCCCGTCACCTGGTTGGCCTCTAACATGGATTTGTCCATCCCTTCCAAAAACTTGGACCTCCCTTGACCGTCATCGAGCAATGTGACAAAAATTAATTATAGGTGCAAACATATGTAGTTATAACGGATAGGTCGGCCGTCTAAATCTGATTCCTGTCTTGTCTCACATGCTATGTCATTCAACCTGACAGAATACAATCAAAATGGAGACTAGACACTTTTGCAGCAGCAACTCACGAGCTGGGAGCGAGGCCCAGATACACTTATGTCCTGAAAAGTTCGATGGTATCTCAACTGAAGAGGAAAGACTACCTCCGGTGGATGGAGGAATCCAAGCATGGATGTTTCTGGCAGCATGTGTTATGCTTGAGGCTCTTATATGGGGTAATTAAACACAGGACAAGTTTCAGTTATGCAGAACACGCTAACTAACTGCACTATAGGATTCGCCTTCGCTTTTGGTGTGTTTGAAAAATACTATCGAGACATTGAAGATTTCCAGGGCTCTGATATGGTGGCTGTTATTGGAACATGTGCTACGGTTAGAGTACCAAATCTTACTCCTTGCCCATCTGCTAATGATTCACACAGGGAATCTCCTATTTGAGCTGTCCCGTTGTAATTATTGCAATGATTCTCATCCCCAAGATGGGCAGATGGTTTTCTATCATAGGATTAACCATCATGTGCTTTTCTCTAGCTTTGGGATCATTCTCAAAGAATGTTACGCACCTTATCCTCTCACAGGGTGTCGGATTTGGAGTCGGTGGCTGTATAGCATACAGCCCTTCAATTCTCTACATGAGCGAATGGTTCGTCAGACGAAGAGGTCTTGCATTCGGCATAGTCTGGGCTGGATCAGGGGTATCTGGGCTCGCCTTTCCGATCGGCCTGGAGAAACTCTTATCAAATTTTGGATTCCAAACCACTCTGAGAGTCATCTCCGTCCTCATTTTTGTTCTAGCTGCTCCGCTCTTATACTTCCACAAACCACGCCTTCCAGTTTCTAAAACAATCGGCTACCATCGTCTCAACTTCCGGTTCCTTCTCAACAAGGTATTTGTCATCTATCAGATTGGCAACATCATGGAGGCACTGGGATTTTTCCTACCGGGCATATATCTCCCAACATACGCCCGCAATATCGGAGGCTCTAGTTTTATATCCTCGCTCACGGTGATGCTTTTAAATCTAGCGTCTGTGTTCGGCAGCGTGACCATGGGCCATCTAGCAGATCGATACCATGTAATCACCTGCATTACGATCTCCACCGTTGGCAGTACGCTGGCAGTGTTATTCCTCTGGGGATTTTCTTCAACCATTCCAACTTTGTTGGTATTCAGTGTTGCATACGGATTATTTGCAGGATGTTTCTCAGCTACATGGTCGGGAATCACGAATGAGGTCCAACGAGTCGACCCAACCGCCGATGCGACCATTATATTTTCAGTCATTGCCTTTGGGCGAGGAATTGGCAATGTCGTTAGCGGTCCTTTCAGTGAGGCTTTGCTTCGCACAGATCCCTTGAAGGATTCTCTTGTCGGGGGGTATGGGAGTGGATATGGTCTCGTCATCTTATGTACGGGACTGAGCGCTCTATTGAGCGGGATATGTATAGTTGCGCATCACATGAAATGTATATAGATGGACTCGGTGTATATTTATGTACATGATTGATGGCGGATTCTATAGGATGAAACATGGGATATCTGTGTGTTTAGCCGATACTTGCTTTTTTCTTCTTCGGTGTTTTTCAGACCCTGTGTTTCCTACGTTGCTCATCAACTACTTCCCCCCAGGCTCGCCAAGCTTGGATACTCTCGATTTCTTATAGGCAACAGAATTTTAAAATTAAACTTGAGTAGTTCGATCAATCACTTAAAAGAACATATTTTGTAGTCAAAGACCTGGTTATCCGCTCTCATCCGAACAGCTAAAAAAGAAATACAAGAACCCAGAATTTGCTACCTTGTGGGACCAAAGCTTCATTATGATTCAATTAAAGAATATAACTTTTTATAGTAAGGTATAATTGTCTTAAATACTCCGTGAGATTCTAGGTCTTTTTAGGATGCAACTGTGAACTTTTCGGAGTCTACGACGCCATGATCCACACCATGCCGGGTATCCCGACCCTCCCCAACTGCAGTTAGCACCTCAAATCTTGAGCTCCACGTTTCCCGAAACTTTATTGCGATGATAGGCAGCGAATTGATCTGGCCTGTTGAGATGCAACGGTATACGTCATTTGACGAAAATATAGCTATATCATTGAACACCATATTTGCCTTTCTCCAGTATTTCACGCGCAATCCCTGCCGTTTACCTCTATGACGCTAGCAAGAAAAGGACTACCGGTTATCTTCCAGCTTCATTCCGCCTGATTTGCGAATCTTGCCGCATTCGTCGCTAGGCGCGATCATGACTCGAGAAGACTTATGCGAGCTTATAAAACAGTGTCCGGGTACGAACGACGTAGCAAAGCTTTCTTCTCTCCCACATTCACCTCCCTCAATCTTGTATACCTTGAAGTGACCTAAAGAGAGATGCGTTTCCTCAACTTGATTAGCCTTGTCTTGGCCGGAGCTACTGCCTCCTCTGCGGCAAATTGTTCTTGCTCGCCCTCGGATCCTGACGCCGGAGTTCTGGAATTCGCCTGGGGTCTGGCTGACTTCATCGGCGGCTACTACAACTCCACCGTGGACTCCAACTTCCCTTCTAGCTCGAAGAACGCGTCTATTGTGGGATACAAGAAGATCCTCCAGGGCCTCTCAAACCAGAACACCCTCGCGATTGAAGCCGTTGAGAAGGTCGGCGCCAAGGTCTCCAGCTTCCAGCAGCCCAAATGCAACTTCACGTACCCTAAGGTCAACACCACCTCGGCCTGGGCTCACTGGGCCTACCAATTCGAGTCTACTGTCACTGGTGGCTTCATCGGTCTTGCTGGCTACACCCAGACCCCCGAGGTTTCCTTCCTCATGGCCCGCCTGGCTGCTCAGTTCAACGGCCATGCTACTGTCATCGGTAGCCGAGTGAACTCTACACTCTTTGCCGATAACGCCACTTCTTTGGTGTCGGCATACGGCCCCAACCAGATCCTTTCAACCCGCAACGCGACTGGTAGCCTCGGCCTGTACCTCGGTAGCTGCCTCACTGCTCCAACCAGTCCTTGCGGCACCCTGAGGATCGGCCCCTTGGATGCTACTCCCAGCTCCACTGCTTCGCCCACTGCTTCGGCCAAGAAGCACCACTAAGGGGAGAGTGGTGGTCCACAGTGTATGATATCTTGATAGGTTCTGTCTGTGAAGGAGGAGGAATAATAGCTTGATATAATGATCCTACAAACAGTAATGATAGAGACGCATGAAGAAAGTGGCGGTGGCTGAACAACATACCGAAAGTAAAAATTCATTTTAAATTATCTCAGCCTTCATCTACCTCATGAGTTTAGGTTTGCTCAAATTTTTCGACCATTCCTACCGTAACCCCCGCATATGGCTCGGCGTTGCCCGAATACGAGCCGGCCATGACCCGATAGCACGTTGCAAGGATTGTTCCTCATCCCACCTCCAGGGTTTAACAAACATAATTTATTCAAGC
>ERZ1673737.1389-NODE-1389-length-23799-cov-6.429245_pt1 | contig 23799 bp, 56 predicted proteins | sample MGYA00580211_ERZ1673737 | MGnify/ENA primary metagenome ERZ1673737 (study PRJEB41218, sample SAMN15661789) | gut metagenome | host: Homo sapiens | place: Canada: London | collected 2015-08-20/2019-03-30 | study: EMG produced TPA metagenomics assembly of... | reverse complement strand
GGGACATCATGGCCGCAGGCGGGTGGAACAGTCCGCAGATGCTCGAATATTACGACATGTCCCGTCGCGGGCTGAATGGCAAGGCTGGCGATGGATTGCAGGATTACCTGGGCAAGGAGGATGACGAAACCGGATTCCAGCGACTTGCGAACACTCGTTAAAACACTGATAATACAAGGATTGACAAATGAGATTGAGTGATTTCCCTCGACGGGTCGGCCCGCTTTCCGACGATGTGAGGTGTTTGTTCCAAACGCTTAGAGATATTACAGACCGTGCGTGGTTTTTGGCTGAACATTGTGACCCGTATGTTAAGCAGCTGATTGCTGACGGAATGTACGATTGGGACAGGCGTGAAGAATTTAAGACACGTGTGAAGGCTGAGATGTTGGTGTCGCTCCGTGTTAACCCGGAAGCTATCTATCACGCCATTTATTCAAGCACGGATGCGGATGTTGAGTGGTTTGAAGATCATATGGAACCGGCTTGCAGGGAGGCTTTGGAACTTGCGCGTAGGGAAGCGGACGATCCGTCTTGGCTTGATGGATTTTTCCAACGTGCGCAGGGAGATTGTTTGATTGGCTGGTATGCGCGTTGGCATCCAGAATCAGGGTTGAGTATTCCGACGAGAGAGCAGTGGGATGATTTTTTGGAGGAATTGAAATCCAAGGGTGTTGATTACTGAAAAATAGTGGGGGTGGTTTGAATCCGCCCCCATTCATGTGCCATTGTAGATCACTCAGTTACGTTTAACGCAGTGTGTAGCCAATTGTCTACCAATTCGGCTTCGTTGTCTGACCCGTCGAACGGTTTCGGTGATTCCACGGCGATCACGCGCATGAGCAGTTCTTTGGTGGTTGGTGACGTCATTGTGTCTCCTTTTCGAGTCTGACCATTTTGCCGAAGACGTTAACAAAATGGTCTACCTGTTCGTCTTCTACCTGTAGTTCCGTGTCCTCGCGTACGGTTGCTTTGATATCGTCGTTGACTTGGTTCGACAAGTGCAGGATGATGTGAACGTCCTTACTGTACTCCAATGTTTTGTTTTCTTTGTAGGGGAAGTAAGACGCCAAACTGGGCATGATGGCGTAGTCGGCGCTGATTTCTTTCAGCTTGCCTGGCACGACGGTGCCATGCAAGCTGTTGATGGTGATTCGCTTGCCCAAGTGCGTGGCGTTCAGATGGTCCGCTGTGATTATTTGCTTGTTCACCAGAGCCAACCTCCCCCGACGAACTGCCAACAGTCCGAGTCCGCTTCAATCTCGATGATTCGCAAGTCCGGGAATTTCTCGCGGGTGAGCTTGTTTACGCGTGTTTCCGCTTGTTCGCGTGTCGTGTAAACGCCCATGATGCTTACAAATCCTGCGGTGTATGATGTTTCGCCCATGTGCATTGGGGCGTCAGTGAACGAATCGGGATTATATGGTTGATCCCGGTACTCGATGTATTCGTTGTGATCCTGTGCGTTCGCAGTTACTAGGTAGATTCGCATGACGCGCTCACTTTCCACTGATTTTGATTGTCTCGCTCATTTCACGTATCCCCCTAGTTCTCGTTAGTAATTCTTTTGAAGGATGTTTCCGGGCGTGGGAATGTGCTGCCCTTGCTGTTCGTGATCTCTTCCAATTCCATGAACTCTTCGAACGACATGGTGACGCTTATGTTAGTGCAATCATCCGTTATCCTGACGTATTTGCGCTTCGTTGTAATCAGTTCGTAGTTTTCGCCATGGCGTTCGTCATACGCATCGATGATTTGCAGGGTCACGCCATTCATGACGTTCGCCCATGTGGTTATCAGTCGTGAGGGTCCTCGCAGACTAGCTGGCTCCTTGTCGGTGCTTTGATAATGGAATCCGAGTTTTACCAGCTTGTCTACCAGTTTGCTTTTCTTCTTGGTGAAGTCGAGTGCTTTCATTGCGCCTCCTTGGTGGTGTTGTCCTGTGTCGTGTCGGCGACGCTCATTCCGCGTGGCCTCCTATGTATTTCCAACAGTTCGCGTCCACAACGCATTCGACGATCGGGAAAACAGTGAAGCCTTCGCGAACAAGTTCACCCACGCGATGTTCTGCCCGGTCACGCGAACCGTAAACACCCATGATGCTGACGAACTCGCCATACTTGACTTCCGTATCCTCGCGAACAGTTGGCAGATAAGGATACTTTTCCGGTGGGAGGGTCGTGTAATCCCTGTATCTGTCCTTGTCTTGCACGTCAGCGGTGACGATGTGGATTCTCATGATTGTTCCTGTCCAGGGTTGTCGAGTGTCTGTTTTACGAGTGTTGTCGGCTTATTCGCCGGTGCTGCCGAATCCGTTTTCGCCTCGTTCCGTGTTTTCCGGCAGTTGGCTTTCCGGAATGATTTTCACGTGCGCGACGGGCGTTATGACAAGTTGCGCTATGCGCTGTCCCGCCGTGATTTTGACGGCTCTTTCGCTGGTGTTGTGCATGATCACGCATAGTTCGCCGCGATAGTTGCTGTCGATGATTCCAGGCGCGTTCAGCACGGTCAAGCCTTGGTTCAGCACGAGGCCGCTTCGGGGGCATACGAGGCCCGCGTGATTGTGAGGGATTGCCGCGTATACGCCGGTGTGCACGAGCGTGCGCCCGTTGGCGGGGATGATGGTGTCCTCGCATGATTTCAGGTCGGCTCCGGCGTCGTGTGGATGCTGGTATGCGATGTTGTCGGTGTTGCCGGTGATTTGCATGATTTCGCTCATTTTTTGCCTTTCTTTCAGAGGATGCTGTTTGCCGTTGGCGTGAGGAATGTGAGCGTATGCAGGGTGCGTTCTGCCGTGTTGCGGAATATGTTTGTGGTGGTGGCGCTCCGGTCTTGCCGGTCGTGGATGTTGGACACGTTCTCGTATGTGATCGTGTGTCCGTTGTCTTCGATGATGATTCGTGCCATTATTCTGCTTTCTGTTTGGAGAGCAGCTGCCATACGCTGTCGGTTGTCTGTCCGGCCTGTTGGAGCCGGATCAGGAGCCGATATACGTCCGCGATGCGGTATGTGGGGTGTCCGTGGATTCCACCCGCTGGTTTTAGTTGGTTGCGGTGCACCCAGCTTTTGAACGTGTTCGTGTTGACGATCTGTCCGGTGGATTGTGCGAGTAGGTTGATGATCTGGCGCATGGTGCCCGTGTAGTCTGATTCGAGTATTTTCTGGTTCATGATGCTTCTTAGGTAGTTGATGTTCCACGTGTTCTTGCATCCGCGGCATTTGACCGTGGTCGCCGTTTCGTCGGCTGTCAGTGGCGTGTTGCAGTCGGTGTTGGGGCATGTGCCGAGGTTGACGGCGTGTCCTTGGTTGAGGATGCGTGAGCATTCCTTGACTAGGATGCGTATTTGTTCCGCGTATACGGGTGTTGCCGTGGAGAGCAGGTAGTGGGTGTGTCCTGTTTTCGTGTCGAGGATTCGTTTGGCGAGGTCGGACAGTGGCGTGACGTGCATCCATTGGATTCCTAGGCATGTGGCGAACGCCTGGAGGGTGGGCTGCACGCCGTCCAGTCCATGTTCGTCACGCTCGTACAGGAGATCGTAGATGGTTTCGCGCAGTGGCGGGGTTGCGGAGTATCCGCTTCCGCCGTTGCCGTTCATGTCCCTGTTTTTGTTGATGCGGTTGAGTTTCCCGTTTTCCAATGATGGCAGGTGTTTCGCCAGCCATGTCAGGTTGTCGGTGAGGCGGGTTTCACAGTTGGGGCATAGTTGGCGTTCGGGGTTCCGCTCACGCCAGCATGAGCGGGTTTTGCATTCCGGCAATCGCTTTTGGCCTTTCGTTGGGTATGGTTTTCCTAGGCCAGTGCCTTATGGCGTGCGATTGAACCGGCTTGGATGATTCTACCATGCACCTTTGAACGCAACCTAGCTGAGTCGTTGGGCTAGTTCGTTGTCCAACAGTCCGATGATGGTGAACGCGCTGGAATGCGTGTCGGTCACGCTTTCGGAGTATGCCGTGGCTGTTTCTCCAAGTGGCGTGGTTTCCACGATCAGCACCCACGGCGTGTAGTCTCCAATGATGTCGCCGATTGCTTTTCTGAGGGCTGTTTTTTGTTGTTCGGTGAGTTCAGGTTCTTCCATTTCGGTCTTCCTTGTTGAGCTGGTTTGCCGTTTGCTGTGCTTCGACCATGTCTTGCACGTCGTCGCGTGATTTAATGCCGAGGCGTTTCAGCGTGTGTTCGCACGCCCATGTGTGCGTATGTGGCGTTTTTTGTGGTATGCCGCTCATGTTGGCCCTGCGTTGGCACCAGCCTTTCCATAGGCGCGTCCAGTCGTTGACGGAGCGTGTTTCGCCGTAATGGTGTTGTACGAATGCGAGCCATGCGGATTCGAGATCGAGATTCGGATATTCCACGGCCAGCGTCCTGTCCGTTTCGCCGCACTCTTGCGAATCACCGAAATCCTTCACGCTTTCTTTGGAGAAAGAAGAAGAATATTCTTCTTTCTCTTTCTTTGGTGTTCTGGTGTTCTGGTGTTCTGGTGTTTGTCCCGATGTCACACGCATGTCACGCTGTGACACTGCTGTGACACTGCTGTGACATCGGGATTTGCTTTTGCGTTCCTTGGCGTCGGCGCGGGCGTGCAATACCTGCTCTCTGGTGCGATTGTGCGCGGTGTAGTCGTGGATCAGCCAGCCTTCTTCGACCTCTTCAAGCATTCCCTCGTCCACGAGCGCCCTCACCTGTTCCGGTGTCGCTCCGATGTTGGAGAGCATGGCGCGACGTGGCACGAAACCGTCCGTGAGCCTGTCCCCGCACAACGAGAGCGCCATGCAGTACACGCCAACGGAATCGGCGCGGCCCATGCGCACGAGGTCACGTATCTTGTCGTTGTCATAGAAGCCGTTCACGAGCTGCACGTAGCCACGTCTAGCCATCGCCTAATCTCCTCTTGTGGTTCCGTCGTGGTCCATCGAATCCAAAGCTTCTTCGAGTTCCGCCAAGCTTGGTGGGGGCCAAGGAAGAATTCCAACATCTTCCATCACAGGCTCCCGAATCGCTTGTAGAATTCGTCGTCGGTCATGCCATACAGCGGTTCCATGCCTGTCGGATTGCGCGCGGCCAGCTTGAATCCGCAGTAGGGGCAGGTCACGTAATATGTGCCGACGACTTCTCCGCAGTGGGCACATTCCACGTATCTGATGCTCATGATCGTTTCTCCTTGACCGGTTTGCAGTTGTGTGGCGCTGGGGATATTCTGCTGGTCTGACATGCGTATGATTGTCCGTCATCACGGAGGATGATGGTGTCCGCCGTCGCTTCAGCCCAGCAGATATAGCCGATGAAGGCGATGAATATGACGAAGAACATTACCGCGACGGCGACGGCGATGGTTTCAGCCCTGTCCTCGATGCTCATTCGTTTGCCGCCTTCCGTGCGATTTCGAGCATTTCCCGAGCGTCCCTGATGTAATTGGCTCGCAACTCCGGCTCGGCCAGAGTCCAGAAGCAGTCCTCACTGGGCATGACGTCTTCCCAGGCTGGTGCCATGTCCCACCACATCAGTTTTCTCGCCACGGCTTCGACCTCGGCGTCAGCCGAAGGCGCGTTGCGTCCGCGCAGGTACGCTTCCTGCAAATCGTCCGTGTCGCAGGAAAACTGTTCCTTGACACGCGTTCCACTCCAGTAGCGGGTCGGATATACCTTCTCAGCTTCATCATCCGCGATGCTCAATTTGTTCTCTTTCCGTTCGCTTTGACCATTGCCCAGAGGATTTCGCTTGCAGGGCGCCGTCTGTATGACAGGTCGTTGTATGACTGCACGTGGCCGAGAATCAGTTTCGAGCCGGTCGAATCGGGGGTAAGGATCGCGTTCACGCGCTCCGGCACCATCTTCTGCCATACGATCTCGTCGCACAGTTCCTTCGTGCAGACCAGATAGTTCTGGTCGCCGTAGAACGTCAGGCCGTTGCCGCTCGTGAAGTCAGCCATGCATGACTTCACCTCGTAGAATCCGAAGCAGCCTTTCTCCACGCTTGCGGGCACCGACTCGCCGTTGACGTTCAATGGCTTGAAGCCCACGTAATCCACTCGCCGCTCGTCAGGCGTATTGCGGTCGAAATTGACCTCGCTCGCCCAAAAAGCGGTCTGATTCCTCAACCGTTTCTCAACCAGCTTGGACAGCATGGCGGTAGTTTCAGCCCTGCTCATTCCGTATCCTCCTTAATGAAGACGATCCAATGTGTTCCGGTGCGGTTCGGCTGTTTGTTGCCGAAGAGCGGCTTATGGTCGGTGAGCTTGAGGATCTGAGAGACGGGTATCTGCGTCTCATTCCATTTGAAAATCAGCGTTCCGCAAGGCTGCAATACGCGAAAGCATTCGCTGAACATGGTCTTAAGGTCGTTTTTCCATGTCTCTTGGTCGAGGCATCCGTATTTCTGCGCCATGTAGCTCGTCTCTCCCGCATTGCGCAGGTGCGGTGGGTCAAGCACGACCATGCGGAACGTCTCGTCAGGGAACGGCAGATCGCGGTAGTCCATCAGCATGTCCGGCTTGACTTCGAATCTGCGTCCGTCACATAGTTCCCAACTTTCGTCGCGCACGTCACCGAAGAGCACACGGCTGTCTGACTTGTCGAACCAGAACATTCGCCCGCCGCAAGCAGGGTCAAGAACAGGTTGGTACGCGCTCATTCCGCGTCCTTGCCTTCCATGAATGGATCGTCGGCTTGCATGCGCTTGGATTGCCTTGCCGTCTTGCGTGCGATCCATTCTTCCAACTGCTCGTCGGTGATGTCGTACATTTCCTTGAGCAGGTACAGGCAGATGATCACGTCGGCCATTTCCTCCGCAAGATTGTCGGTAGCACCGGGCTTGCCTCGAAGGCGCTTGCTGACGGCTTGGATGAGTTCGGAGCATTCCTCCATGCAGACGATGCTTTGCGTCTCCTTGCCGTATTTCTCGATGCTGTCACGCCACACCGCATGCTGCTTATCGCCGTTCATCGGTTTGTCTCCTTCATGTTCGTGTCCTCGCTTTGCTTGGTGGTTCCGGTTTCATGTTCATCGAATGAGATTGCCAGCTTCACGTGGCTCTTCATGATTGCGATGGGAACAGGATTGTCAGGCCGTGAAGCGGATACGATGCCGGAACCATCCGTATACCTCCAAGCAAGCCCATAAATCCAGTCACAGCGTTCTTTCCATCCGCTTTTCAGGTAGTATGTTCCGTTCGTGTCGAGTTCCACACGTAGACCCATGTCATGCGGGAGGAATTCCATACGTAGACCCATGTCATGCGGGAGGGGTTCTGACACACTGCTCTTTTTCGTGTCCTCGCTTTGCTTTTCGAGAACGTAGACGTTCGTGGCGCCGAATGCGCCAGATGGAAAGTTCGTTTGCGGCATGGTATCCACCCGTGAAATCTCCCAACCATCGCTCAGTAAATCTTCAAGCCTCCCCTGGTTTTTTAAGTGATAGCAGCGGCCCTGATCCTCCCAAAACAGCGAGCAAACCGTGTATTGACTGCTCATTTCGTGTCCTCCCTCTTGTATTCGTCAACGACGTGTTTCCAGTTGATGCTTGCACTCCCAAGGTCGCTGTACCAGTTTGTAGAGAGGTGCTTTCGGGGGCATTGGAGCCGGTATATGGTTATTGTTTTCACGGCTTTGAGGGTTTCGTAGTATTTCTCCGTCTGTCCTTCCGCGAGAACGGGTAGTCTGCCGCACATTGGACACCCGTATTCGCTGTATTCGCGTTTGAACCACATGACTATTCCTCCGTGTCCTCGATTGGCTTGCAGTCGTATGGGGTCGGGCTTATGTCGCTGATCGAGCAGGCGTATGATTGGCTTCCGTCGCGCATGATGATGGTTCTTTCGGTTGTCACGTCTTTCCATACGCAAACGCAGAAGACAATGAATATTGCGGCCGCGGCCACCACCATCAGTCCGATCAGCAGGTTTTCGGCGATGTCCGGCCAATCCGGTTTCCATTTCATTTTTTCGCATCCTCGCTTTGATTAGGCACCTCGGACGGCATGGAGCCGGAATAGCCGAGCATGGAACGGCAAAGCTCTAGCATTTCATGGAATGCGTTAACTTGGCCGTCATAGAAGTCTCGGTCGCTCTTTCTGCGGACATCGAATCTGGAAAGTCCGGCTTCATGACAGCGACTTTTCACCCAGTCGATGATCTCGTTGAGCGTCTTGTCTTTTTCACTCACGTTCGTTGCCATGGTTTTCCTCCTAGTTTTCGTTTTGCAGAACCACTAGTATGGTGTCCTCGCATTCCAGTTTCGGCAGTGGTTGCGGTGTGCTCATATCCTCGTAGAACCTGTTCAAGGCGTACAAGGTTGTTTGTGTGTCTGGACTGTTGGAATCGTAAAATACGTTCGGCCAGACATGCTGCGAGTTTTGCATGTATCGCAAGTTCAAGGGGCAGAAGAATCTAGGCTTATTATCACCGGTGAACAGGCATAGCCATTTTCCATCACCTATAACTTCATGGATTGCGTCTTCCTTGGTTGGTTCCCAGGAGCCTAATCCCACGCAACAGCCCGGGTAGTCGCATGTCGCCAAGTAGGTTTTTCTTATGCTCATTTGATGCTCCTTTCGGCTTCGCGCATGATGTGCCGCATGTCGGCGTATTCTCGTGCCGCCCAACGTTCGATCATTTCCGGTGTGGCGTTTCGTGGCAGCGGGTTCAGGCATGGGCCACCAAGACGCTGCATGAGCCTGATGATCTTCCGGCGTCGTTTAGGGGTCAGCACGACGTGTTTCTCCACTGTTCTGACGATTTGCAGCCTGTCGCATCGGTAACAGCCTTCAAAATCCTCATCGGATTCGATGAGGTCGCCTATCGGACGCACTTGGTATACGTCTCCTTTGCCATATATTGCGGCGTATTCGGCCGCGTAATCACGCATGGTGGTGCAGTAGACTTGTTCTTGGTGTCCGGTACCTTCGATGGCCGACGCGCCTTTTTCGCGTCTGGCACGGCAGATGGGGCAATCGTCGTAATTGTCTCGACTGTGCCCCGGTTCGATGATGTCGCCGGGTTTCAGGTCTGGAACCCCACCGTGGTATAGCACGCTCATTGCCACATTCCTTCCTCGTTGGTGTCATAGTTAGTGCAGTTGAATATTCCGGCGAGTTTTCTCGCGTCCCGTCTCGCCTGCCGTAACGCCTTCCTGCGACTGCCGTTGTAGTCCGCGAACAGGTAGTCACGCATGGCCGCAAACCACCATGTTTCGTCGAGTTGGTTCCACCTCCATAACGTCACCGTGTATCCTTCCAGCGTGTGGTCGGGCATTATGTAGGATTCGCGGATGCTTACGCAGTAGTCCTTATGCTCTGTCATCGTCCTGTCTCCTTCTTTTGCCGTTTGGCGAAGTAGTCGCGTATCACGTCATCGACTTTCAGCACCTTGCCGACTGCGAGAATCCACATGTCCAATGCTTCGCCTGGATGTGGCGTGTCGCCGGTGGTCAGATGATTGTTTGGGCACTCGTAATGCATGACGAGCTTGTTCTTGTCCGTGAAGCTGCGTCCTTCTATGCGAACTGGGCTTTTGCCGCAGTATGGGCATTTGACGTATCGGACTTTCCTATGCTTTCTGTTGAACATCCGTGGACTCCTCCTTGAATGATGCTTCCAACGTGTCGGCGAACACTTGCAATGCGTGCTCTACCTTCTTGTCGAAATCCTTCTGCACGTGGGCTGTGATGACGCCTTCCCCATGGTTTCCAATCGTTTCGCAGGTGGTCACGTAGATCGGTACGTCCACACGAGCTTCAGCAATATCTATCGGCGGGGCGAACGCCGTCACATGGAATGTGATGCAGCTGGTTCCCACTCGTATTTCTTCGTTCATTACCGTCTCCTTGGTTCGGTGGTTGCTCCATGTATTTCTCCAGCATCCAGTCGGGCAGATTCTCCCTTCCGATGCGTTTGATGGTCTGGTTCAATGCTCCAGACGATTTGATGCGCGCCTGCCGGTAGATTTTCTGATCTTCAGCCATGTCAAGCATGAGGGAGGACACCCATTGCCAGTACTTCTTTTCCTCACTGTTGACGCTCATTTGCTTTTCCTTGGCTCGAAGGTCTTAATAATCCGCTGCGGAGTCTCGTAGGCCGCGCGCACCTCATACGGCCTGTGGTGGAAGTCGGCGCGCTCCTGCGCCGCATCCGATGCCTCTTGGAGCGTTTTGTACACTCGGCATGTATGCAGTCTCATGTCACCCTTCGGCCAGATGATGTAGCCGTTCACTGGTATTCCTCCACCGTGTCGCAGCCGATGGTCGTGCCATGGTCGGTCAGACAGACCCATGTCACGTCGCCGGTCTTGACCGTCGTCATGCCGTAACTGGGATGCGTGGCCACATGCAAAGACGCGTAGATGCCGAGTCCAGACAAAAGGGCTATGGCGATGACCACCGCGAACGCGACAATCAGAGCTTTATCAACCTCGCCCAATCCGTCCATCATTCACCGTCCTTTTCGATGACAGCACCCATGGCTTCCCGATACTTCTTCGTCCGTTGGAACCGGTCGGCGAGCATGTGCGCGGCCTTGTCGATGATCTCGTCCTTGCGTTCTTCGAGGAAGCTTTGCAAAGCGTCCTCCATCAAGGCCTTCCACATGATGTCCCGCGAATACGCGTTCGTGTGCGCGAAAACACTGTCCACGGCGTTTTTGGCGAGCTTGGCGAGCACGTCCCTGTAGGCGTATTCCTCTATGCGGTTCTGAATGGCCTTGTCGTCAATGCCGATGGCGAACTGCACGATGTGTTCCATGATCACTTTCCTTCCTTCTCGATTTCATTGATCTTTTCGGTGAGCGCCCGACGTACCGACCATGGGGTTCCGCGCTCGAATTCCAGCCAGAATCGTCCGAGATCAGCCCAGTTCTCAGTCGCCAGTATTCCGAGAAGCGTATCGGCCTTGGCCTTGGAGTCGCAGGCATCCTCGCTATTCCATGCAGCAATTGGCGGCACGCTATGCTTGAGCGCGTCATTGATGAACCAGAGCGCCTTCTTGAGGTCTTCCACACCGTTCTTGTGCTGCCATCTGAAGCAGTATTGGACGACTTGGCCCCAGTCGGAACTAAGCAGTCTGGATAGTTCGATGCATTCGAACGGGCCGTTCTCGTAATGCTTTGGATGATTGACGTTGTCACTCATTTTTAGGACTCCTTAACTGATTGCGAATATGATGATCGGTGCGACACACAGGCAGACCGTCAACACGATGCCGAACACGATTCCAAACGGGTTGTATTTCATTCGACGTTCTCCTTATCGCACTGGTGGATGATGGCCGCGATTTCGGCTTTGGGAACTTGTGGCACGAGTGGCGCGATCTCGTCGAGCGCGTATCCCGCCTGATGCCATTTGATGATCATGTTTTCGAGGATTTTCTTCATTTGCCTACTCCTTGTATGGGTTTTCGCTTGTATATTGCGGGAAGTCGCATTCCTGGTCTTTCCATCCGGCCGCGTAGCCTTCCTGCCATGCTTTGCGGCGTTCGTGTTTCAACCATTCCAGGCTGCACATGGTTTCCGGTTCGTTGTGTTTCATGATCTGTCCTTGTCGATGATGGTTTGCTGATGTCTCATTCCGCTCCCCTAGCGCACACCACGCGCAACCGTTCCGGCTTGTAGTGGTATGTTTTCGGATGCGCGTACTGGTCGTTCCAGTACTTGTTGAATCTTTTGGATGTCGCCGTGCTATGCGTCTCCACCGGCGTGAGGATGTGGTCAACGTATTCACGTCCGAAACCGGTAGGCTCCACCAGTCCGTCATCATGCTTGACAAGCAGTCCGCGCGCCTCCAAAGCGTCGATCGTCCGATACTGTTTCGACCATTCGCAGTCCACGTCCGGCAATCGTCCGTCACGCACCAATGCCACCAGCAGGACGGCTTGTATGCGGTTGAGTTTCACGTTCTGCCACATGTAGAAGGATTGGCGGATTTCAACCATGTCAAACCTCCTTCGATTCGTCCGGTCCGAGCGGTTGGAAATGGTTCATGAGCAGTGCGAACTGGTAGAGGCTGACCACTCCCAGCCCGTTGCCGACAGCCAGCTGGATAAAGTGGATTCCGTCGAGTTCCCGGTTTGTGTCGAGTTGGCTGAGTCGCGTCCATGCTTCCGGTAGAATCAGCACGAGGCTTCCCGTGACATCCATGCCGGTGACGTGTTGGACTACAACCCAGACGCGCATGTCGTTGTCCGCGGCGACAGTGCGGGCTTCGTCCAACACCTCCGACAACGGTTTGTCCGCGTTTCGGAGCGTGGTGACACTGACCGGTTCGCCCATCCAATGCAACCGCCTGTCGAAACCAAGGTTCCTGTCTCCCAAAGCCCAGTTCATGTAATCCCAGACTTGGATGTTGAAATCCATTTCATCGATATCGCGCATCGTTGCCCGCGTCATGCAATAGTCCTTTCATGCTTTCCGTGGCATGGCGTATGCCGTCGTGGATGGTTCCGCCCAATGGTTCGATGTGAATTCCCGTGTGTGGCTCGTATTCGATGCCGCCGTATGTCAATGGCATTCCCTGCCGTCGTTTCACCAGTCCGATCACACGTTTGCCCAATGCCATGCGGTCGGGTTCGAGCATGGCGCACAGGGTGAGTTTGATCTGCTGGTCGTCCGTGTAGGCGAGTCCGTTCAACGCGTCCTTGACGAGTTTTTCCAGATTGTCCAAGTCGGGTTTGCCGTGGCGGCTTTTGTAGAAGACGATTGTCATCATGACTTCGCCTTTCAACGGTTGCGCCTGTGGGTAGTGTCGTAGGAATTCGCTTGCGACCAGTTCTTCCTGCGTGCGTGTGCGTTCCGGTGTGACGGCGTGCGTGCCGAAGAATCTTGGACGGCCTTTCGCGACCGGTTCCCCGTAAACGTCGAAGTCGAACAATGTTCACTCCAAATCCCAGACATTGGCGTCGCCGATGTCCGCGTAGTAGTCTTCCGTTTCCGTTTCGCATTCGGGGCATGAGCGTCCGTAGTAGGGGCACTCATGCCGTTCGTACCATGCTGGCGGGTCGTATCCTGCCAATGGCACCATTTAGAACTCCGGTTCCGGCGCTCCGCCGAAACCGCCGAAACTGTCAGGCGTGCCGGTTGGCGCAGCCCACGGGTCGGCTCCCTGCGGCTGCTGCTGTGCCTGCTGCGGCTGCTGATAGCCATTCCCGCCGAAACCGCCATTGGTGTTGCCGCCCTGGTATCCGCCTGACTGCATCTTCTGCACCTGCGCCGTCGCATACTTGAGCGATGGGCCGATCTCGTCAACCTGCAATTCCACGACCGTGCGCTGCGTGCCATCCTTCGCCTCGTAGGAACGTTGCGTAAGCCTGCCCTGCGCTATCACACGCATGCCCTTCGCAAGACTGTTGGCACAATGCTCAGCCAGATCACGCCACGCGCTACAGCGCATGAACAAAGCCTGACCATCTTCAAACTGGCCCGTATTACGGTTCCAGGTGCGCGGCGTGCTGGCGATCGTGAACGACGCGACCTGCGCGCCAGCGGACGTCGTGCGCAATTCCGGGTCGGCGGTCAGATTGCCGACGATCGTGATAACGGTCTCCCCTGCCATCACTCAGCCTCCTTGGTATCAGTGTTTTCCTGTTCGGCGGTGGTCGTGTTAACGACTTCCACCTGTTCCGGCTGTGGTTTGCGGATTTCCTGCAATGCCTGCATGATTTTCCGTTTAACGAAATCAGGGGCCGCGACGAGCAGATTGTCCGCGTCCTGCCGGCCGACCAGTCGTGGTGTCAGCCCATGCTTGCCGGTCAGCCGGTACAGCACTTGCTCGGCTTCCTCGTTCGACGCGACACCGCAATCACGCAGCATGGTGAAAATGGCGTCAGCCTGTGCGGGCGTGCACGCCTGCGGCTGCTGCTCGGCCTGTTCGACTGGATTCTGGCGCGCGCGGCTTCCATACCCGCGACGCTTCTGGCGTGATGGCTGCTGTTCATCGTCAACGACTTCCGCCAGCACGTCACTGTTGGTATCAAGGTCGTGGAGTTCGTCGGGCGAGTATTGCACGCCGTAAAGGATTTCAGGGCACGCTTCGCGTGCCACGGCGGTAATCGCACGCCACGTGAGCATCGTCAAAGGCTGCTTGCGGTAGTTGTCCTTGTTGAGCAAGCCCATCTGCTGTGCCCACGCTTTGTCGCGCGTGACGCTGATCGGATAATCTGGGTCATCGGACCGCACGATGGTGGCGGTCACGCTCAACGCCTTCTCGTCCTTCTTGACACGGAGCTTGTGGCCCGCCATACGGACATGACTGGCGATAAAGCTGGCCGAAGCGGTTGGCTTGCCGTTGATGACGCTGATGTCCTGGAGGCTTTGCATTGGCGTGAGTCCGAGCGGAGCACCGTATCCTACCGCCACGAGGATGTTGGCGGGCTTGCCGCGATACACGGTGGGGATGATGTCGGATTGGCATACCGCTTTGGCGAAAGCCATCTGGTCCTGCAATGTGATCTGCTGTTGCGGTTGCGGCTGGATTGGTGTGAGTTCGTTGCTCATTCCTTGGTTTCCTTCCCGGTGTTGTTTCCCGATCCGTCAGCGAGCAGTAGGCGCATGACGGTTGGTGCGAGTTCCGCGCTGAACAGCTTGTCCACGAAGCCGCGCGTGCTGCGGAACGTGACCACGCCCGGCCTTCCCGGCTTCCATTCCACGCCGTCCGGCAGTTCGCCGTCGTGGTCGCGGATCATGTCTTCGAGGTATTTCGCGTCCATCGCTTCACGTCTTGGCATCCAGACTTGTTCGGCTGCCGGCTGTCCGCCTGGAATCATGAAATCGTTGTCGTGCAATAATGCGCCGTAGGCTCGTTCGTCGGTTACCTTGTATGTGCCGTCGCCGCCTTTGCCGAGGCTGATTTCTCCGGCTTCGACGCCTGCGATGTTGACGGTTTCCTTGTCTCCACCATCGTGGTCGTGTTCCCATGCGGTTTTGATGATTTTGAGTATTTCGCCGCTGCGCTTGTTGATCGCAGTCAATACGGCGAGGTCGGCGCGGAGTTGGTCTGGACTGGTGTTGTCGTATTTTTCGGTGATTTCGTTGAGGGTTTTCTTGTCCATTACCTGTTTTCCTTGCTGTAGTTGGCTTTCAGATCCATGAGTTCGCCGTGTCCTTGAGTGGGATACGCTTCATTTCTTCTCCACTTTCACTTCCTGAATTTCGGCATCGAAGTAATTGACAATCAGATTTGCGATGTCCATCGCGGACATTTTGAGTCGGGTGATTTCTTCCTTGTTCTCGGCCTTGACGGTGAAAACGCCGTCCTTGCTATCGAAATTGAGCTTCATTTTGCGTCCTTCGAGTAATTGGCCTTAATGTCCATCAATTCGCCGTTCAGCAGCTTGGTGGCGAACATGTAGACCACCTTGTCGTTGGCATGATATGCGGCACGCTGCAATGCCGAGATGGAGTCATAGATGCCGACCAGCGCGTTCGTGATGATGGCGCGTGGGTTCTCGCACTGTTTCTCCGGTGCTGTCTCCCCGTTGGCTGTGGTTCCCTGGCTCATTGGTTCCTCCTTGTTGGCGGCTGGTTTCGGTTCTGGTTCTGGTTTTGGTTTCCGTTGGCTGGCGAACGGGTTCTCAGCAGGTGGCAGTATGCCTTCCTTGCGGAGCGTGGCGAAATTGTTGCGTACCGTTTTCTTGGATTTGCCGACACGTCCGCTGATGATCCGCGCGTATTCAGCCGGGTCGAATGCGACGCCTTCGTTTTGGAGTCTGACTGTTTCCTCACGGATTCTGGCCAGCGTGTCCGGTGATTGCTTCGCTTTTCCCTGTCCGATGGGGTTGAATGGTTTGCCGGTCAGCACGTATTCCCGTTCGCGGATCGTGTCTTTGGCGAGGTATCCGTCACGCACCATGTTCGTGACGTGATGGTGGATGGTGGAGACGCTTTTTCCCAACGCTTCCGCTATGCTGCGTTCTGATGGATGGCCTGTTTTGGATTGTTCCAGCCATGTTTCGTAGACTTTCCGGTATGTGACGCCGATGGTGGCGTTTGGCGCGGGTTCTGGTTTGCGGTTGCGGTCGAACAGTTCCTTCCTGTTCAGCGCGCGTAGCTCTTCCGGTTCCAACTGTTCGCCATTGTCGCGGAGTTTACGGAGTTCGTTGAGATCGGATTCCGAAAAGGACATCATGCCTGTCACTGTGCATCCTTCCTTGTTTTCAACGTCCATGTGTGTCCGTGCCTGTCCAGCATTCCCAACATGAGCAGATTGTTCATCTGGTACAGCACCGTGCTTTTCGGCATTCGTAGCGTTCGTGCCGCGTCGCTTGCGCTCACGTTTCCTTTTTGGCTTTGGCTGAGGTGTTTGAACGTGTCGAACACTTCGTCTCTTTTCTGATCGTGTTCCAAGGGTTTGCGTGGGTCGCATGCGATGGCCGCTCCTACGGGAATGCCGCTGCGTGGCGTGGTTTCGCGTAGCCGCTGTATGCGGGCGTGGTTTTCGCGGATGAACTCGTCAACGTCGATTCCCTGTTCGGTCAGTGTGGGTTTTTCGGCTTGTTTCCGGCCTTTGCGTCCACCACTGTTGGACTTGTGGCCGGTGATGGGCTGCTGCCAGTTCGTACGTGTGGCGCGTTCACTCATTGGTTTGATGCTCTGGTCTTGTCAATCGGTGTTCCAGTTCCTTGTTTTTCCGCCATAGTTCACGGTTCGCCGCGTCAAGCACGTCCATGGCGTGCGCGATTTTCTCCAACAGTTCGTCCACTTGGCCGACGTCATAGCCTCTGAACCGCGTGTCCAATATGGTTTGTCGGATCGTCCGCCCGTCCACGTTCACTCACCGTCCGAACTTTTGAGGAGGTTGTCTATGAATCTCCGTTTGCGTTCTTCGTTGCTTTCGTGTGCGTCGGCGTTCTCAAGCGCTTCTGAGATTCCATACCTGATAGCGGTCGCGTGTTTTCTGATCTTGCCGGCGTCTTTCAATGTGATGTTCACCGCTTCATCGACTATGCCATCGCCGTTGGCGTCAACGCTGTCGAGGTATGCGACGAGCTTGTTCACGTCGGCGAGTATGAGTTCTGCCGTTTCGCTTAGCTGGTGCGCCATTTCCAAGCGTGTGAGGCTCTTGTCAAGACGTTCTGGAGTGTTGTCTTCCATGGTGTTCTCCGATCTGTTGATGGTTTGCGTGGGTGGTGTGGGAGTCGAACCCACCGGTCGGTACCGTGCCTGTTATCCCAAGTTTCCGGCTGTCGTATGGGAAAGGGGCTTCAAAAAGCCCATACGATGCCGGTGGACGGTTCCTGTTGTGCCGTTCCACCCGAAGTCCCATGCGCCAATCGCACTAAGCGCATGGGAAGCATTTGTTTTTGTGTCATGCCTTGGGTGGCATGTTGACTGGTTTGAGGTTCATCACTTCGTCCGCGTCGTTGAACGCGATTTGGTGGAAGTGGCATCCTGCGGGCTGTTCGTCCAGGAGTTCGTTGATCTCCCGGTCGGGCCATTCACGAATCGAATCATCGGACTGCGTTACGTTACTCATTTGGTTTCCTTCTTGAAAAGTTCCTTGTTGTCTTCAACGAGTTGAATTCCTTCACCGATCCATCTCATGACCGGGACGGCCATTGAATTTCCCAACGCCTTGTATCGTGGCCCGTCCGGCGCGTGCTCCCTGCCGCGCCATTGAATGTCAGTCCACCCATCAGGGAATCCTTGGAGCCGTTCGCATTCCAGCGGGGTGAGCCTGCGAACCGTTAAACCTTTCATCGAATCCTCTTCCATGTATAGGGACTGGTCGTTGTGCGTGCTGAGTGTGGCGGAAAGCTCTTCCTGTCCCAGGAATCCCTTACCCCCCCCCGTTCCGCCGCCGCGTATCTTGAAGGTAAGGGCCATTAGTCTCTCCCATCGGCTGTCGGATAGATGAATGGGGCGTCTTTCCCCGCATGTGCCATCAGTGTCGGCGCAAGATTAAAGCACCGTGCCGCGTTCGATTGACTGTCCGCACTGCACTGCACATCACTTCTCTCTCTCGATTTCACCTTGAACCTTCCATCCTGCTGGTGGAAGTCCAACATGACAGCCGACTGATCCTGCCCACCATTCTCACGAGACTGCAATGCCGGGGCGATTCCGTCAGACGAGTACACTCTCCGAGACTGGCTCTCACCGTGGGTCAAGTCTCCAATGCCCGAATCTGCGTTTCCAACGCCGCCAGCAGTTCCTCCGGCAAGGCTTTTCCTCTTCTCTCGGCTCGACTGATGATCCCAGCACAGGCTTTCGCGCTCAAAAAGAACCGGGGCGGCACGTCGCCAGTCTCTAGTGTTGACGACAAGGAACACACGCTCGCGTCGTTGGGCCACACCGAAGAACTGAGCGTCCAACACTCTCCATGCCGCCCCCCCATCAGGCCAGAGTTCGGCCACGGCTTCAAGGAGCGACCGGAAAGCCCGTCCGCGTTCAGCCGACAGCACTCCGGGCACGTTCTCCCAGACGATCCATTCCGGATCAATCTCTGCGCAAGCTCGGAGATATTCGAGCATGAGCTGGCCGCGTGGATCGTCCAGAGCCTTCCTGAGTTCGGCGATGCTGAATGCCTGGCAGGGGCTTCCTCCCACAACGACATCTGCCGCATGGTGGTATTGTTTCCAGTCAACTTTGGTCATGTCTCCTAAATCTGGCACTTCCGGATAGTGTTGTCTGAGCACGGCTTTTGGGAATGGCTCGATTTCTGCGTATGCGATTGGCTTCCACCCGAGCTGGTGCCATGCGACGGTGGCGGCTTCGATTCCGCTGAACAGGCTGATGTAGCGTATCGTGCTCATGCTTCACCTCCGATGCGTGCGTTGATGCGGTCGAGGTTGTCGCTCATTGTTTTCCTTTTGCTTGGTTAGGTTGTGTGCCCGTCCTGACGAGTGGATGGGGCTGAGTGGCTGGCATCGGAGTCGGACCGATGCCGTCCTTGGATTCCGAACGCCCCTTTGACCGTTGGAACGCGACCTGAACGCGTTCACGGCCGGTGGCGTGGCCGACTGTGATTGAAGCAGTCAGGCATAGTAAGAAAGGACCCGCAAGCACCGGAGTGCCTGCATATATTTAGACAGGAGAAGATTGGAATCCGTGGACGGGCGAACCGTCGCCCAGCCGAGTGCGCCGACAGTGTATGTGAAGCAAGATGCGGTCGGCGCGTGGATAATAATCGATATTCAGTTATATGTGTTCCCCGCCAGCCGGCATGGTGAACGTGGATGTCCGCGAAAACGTCCCTAATTTGGTTTGTTTGTTGGACTGTCGGCTGGTGGGAAGTCTTTTATTCCAAGTCCTCGCAGTCGAGGGTGTAATGGCGTGCGTCGATGACGCCTAGGTAGAGGACGCTTGCGAGCATGAGCAGTGCACAGATGACGGCCTGCCAGCTGTGTTGCGGTACCGACCAGCTGAACAGGAGCGTGCCTGTTATGCAGATCGTGGCGACGGCGGTGAGCGTGCCGTACTGTTCATGCTGGTGTTTGACGTTGGGTTTCACTGGTTTTGGTAGTGGACGTGTGGTCATTGGATGCTTCCTTGGATGTTTGCAGGTGGGGGTTTGTTTTATCGGTTGCAGAGTGCGTCGTATCGGTCGAGGATCACTGATTTCTTGTAGGTGGTTGTTTTGCCGCCTTGACGGTCGGCGCATACCCCGTAGAGTTCAAGGAACTTGTCGATTCCGATGTTGAGGAATCTTGCGGCTTCCTCCTTGTTGAGGATTTCTTCTTCCACAACGATTTGCCTGTCTGTCAAGATGTGCCTCCTATCGTGTTTGTCCCAGACGTTCCGAGAGTCTGTGCGAGAGGTCTTCCAACCGGCCTTCGCTGATGCGTGCGAGTGTGATTGTTTCGGTTCCGTTGGCTTCCACGAGGGTTGCACCGTTATTTTCGTTGATGAGGAGCTTGTATCGTCCGGCGTTGTCGATTGGTTCCTCGTATGGTGGTTTTGGCGGGTTAAGCAGTCCGTTCACGGTGTTCTCCTTCCGGCTTATGCCGTTTTCCCATGCTTCTGCCTTTCATTTCTCCGCGGAGCGTTCCTTGATGCGGATGACCGTGCCGAACAGAATGAGCTGGCCGATGGCTCCGATTAACAGTCTTCTCAGGTTTTTGGCGTCTTCGCTGGTTTCGGAGCCTTCCTTTCCAATGAATCGCTCAAGCAGTCCATCGCCTTGCTCGGTTAGTTTTGCCAGCTGTTCGAGGAAGGCCGTTACGTCTTCCGGCTTTTCCCGTTTCGGCGGTGTCGGAGGGTTCAGGAGTTCCGGTTCCTCGTATTCGTCATCGGGATTGAGGTTGAGGGTCTCGAGCATGACGTTGGCGATTTGCGGGTATCTGACACGGCCTACCTCGATTTCTCCGTCGATGGCGACGAAGCTATCGTGGAAGCGGAGGTCTAATTTGGAGAACCCGCTAAGGAAACCGGAGCCGGATTCGGCGTCTGCTTTGAGTGCTTCCACTACTTTGTCTTTGAGTTTCATGATTGGTGTTCCTTTGCTTGTTTGGGGTGTGAGCCTTGTTCCTTGAGGTCGGAAAAAGGTTTTGGAATGGAAAAACAGGATTACGCTGTCTTTCCCATGTTTTCGACTGGTTTGATTTGGCTGACTTCGCCGGGCTGGAAGCCGAATGCTTTATACAGGCCGACCATCATGAGCGGTGTGCATTCATTGGTCTTCTTCGCTCGGGCAAGCACGCTTTCGCTGACTCCGATTGCTCCGGCGAAGGCTTCGTCGGTTTTAAGCCCGCTCATGCGCTTGGCTCTGTCTAGGAAGCCGTCTCGGAAAAGCATCTTGTAGTCCGCCATCACATTCCTTTCATTTTGAAGCATTTTGCTTTTCAACCTGAAAATGAATATACCACAATGAAAGACTTTTTTTCAACTCAAAACGCCACACGGCGTGTTGACATGAAAGAGTTTTTATTTCATAATGAAAAGCATGGATAAGATAACCTATTTCAAACAGTTAACAGGAGACGCGGCAATCAACGAAATCAGCGTCAAGACCGGCCTCAGCGTCTCAACGCTTTGGAGGCAATACAATAAAGGCTGCGACTTCACCGCCGAAGCCATTATTATCATTGCCCGAGCGTATAACGCCAGCCCCGTCGAAGCTCTCGTCCAGTTTGGATTCCTTACCAACGACGAAGCTAAGCACGGAGAAATCACCGGAATACTACATGACGCTTCGAATGACGAGCTGCTTCAGGAACTCGCGCGCCGTCTCAAGGAAAACGCGGACGCCGACTGGATTAACAGCCCGATCATCTACCGCGACGAATTCGACATGGCCGCGAACGACGACCCGAACGCGAGACTCGAAGCCGAAACACCGGAAGACTGACAACGGCAATGAATATGGCGGCGGTATTCAATCATGATGCCGCCGCCTAATAATGCGAAGGGAACAATGTCACGAATCACCATCGACGTTTTGGAACGTCAGTCCGAAGCCATGGGGTTGAAGGTTTTGGAATCCGATATTCCCGGCACTACCTGCGGATTGTATTGCGACCGGCTGCGGACGATTTGGCTTGCCAACTGGTTGAACGACCGGCAGAGGCTCTGCACCCTATGCCACGAGCTTGTGCACGCGAAGTACCGTGATCTTGGCTGCGGCACGCGGTTCGGCGTGAAATGCGAACGTAGGGCGCGACGCGAGACGGCTTTGATGCTGATAAGCCCGTCCGAGTTCGCCATGGCCGAACGGATGTGGGACGGCGACACCTGGCATATGGCGGCGGAGCTGAACGTGACCATGCAGGTTCTTACGGATTACAGGCAGATTCTCAAGGATGGCTTGTTTGAGAAACGCCCATGATTCATCAGCCATCAATTTTTTTTGGGGGGGGGGATATAATCCTTGGTGAGACATATTGCAGGAGAGCAAGGAGGGTATCATGGTTTTTCTAATCGGATTGGCTTGCATGGCCGCTGGCATCGCTGGATTGGCGTTGTTGGCTTGGGTGATTCAGTTTTCGGTGAGGAATGGCATCAGGCGTTCGGGGCTTATCCCGTTGGATAGGTTGTATGAGATTGAGCGTTTTGAAGCCGGTGATCCTCAACGTTTGTCCGTTGATGGATTGCGTGAGAAGTATGGTGATGGCACTGAGTCGCATATGCGGAAGTTCGTGGATGATCGCACTTCGTCGCGTTCGTGGAAGGCGTTGATCGTGGCGATTGTCGGCATTGTGGTTTCGGCGCTTTTGTTCGTAGGCGTGGCTGCTGCGTATAGTTTTAATTCTTCAGACTCGTCTGATAGGAATGGTTCGGATAGTTCGTATTCTGATAGCGATGATGATTCGGACTATTGGGATTACGATTCAGGCGATTACGAGTGAGTTCTTTTTCTGCCCGTCTGTTTGTCGCAGGCGGGTTTTTTCATGCCCTCTTTCTGACCGTTTTTGCTTTTTAATTAATAATTTCATTATTAATCTTACTTATATATACTATTTAGTTTTGTTTGCAGACACACCAGTAATCATTTGCAGACACTAACACAGGTGTGTCTACAGACACAAACACAGGTGTGTCTGTAGACTATATGACGTAAACTTGATTCCAAGACAAGAAAAGAGCGCTCCCACTAATCGGAAAACAGCTGGGAGCGCTCGAACGGAGACACTACAATCTCCATGCAGGAGCATACCGCGAGGCATGGAGGGAAAGACATGGAAGACATGGGATACTCGAACACAGATGCCGTATACGAGAACGTGCTCAGCAAAGGACTGCTGCTCAAAAACACCAAATCACGAGAGCCAAGCCACAAAGGAGAACTCGTGGCAATACCGAACAGCACAGCCGAAAGCGTCCTGCTGTACCTCGCGCACCGCACCAGAAACATGGACGCGGCAAGCGATGACCCATCCAAGATTCCTCCACGCTACTACTTCGGCGGATACGACTCCATCGTACAGGAACGCGGACTCACACAGCCGACACCAGAGATAGCGGCTCGCGGGTTCGCTGGCGAGATAGATTTGGACGAATACTTCATCAGACGCAACGACACGGCATTGGGCACGGTAAGCGCAGCGATGAGGTTCCTCCAAGAACGCGGAGTGGTTAAATGCGTGCGCAAGGCAACGTCATGGAATCAAGGCAACAGCGTGTGGATACTGCTGATCGGCACGCCCGAAGAGAACCGCAAGGTCGAACACTACGCGAACCGCCATCTGGAATGGGTACGCAAGACGAAATACCGTCCGGAAGGGTTCGACGGAATGATTGGCGAAACCAACTAGCCGCTTCGATATATTCGACCGGTTTTCGGCCATCACGGTCGAATCGTCCACGTCAAAGGTTTAGCTTAAGACGCAAAGACATTAGACAACAAGGGCGGACTCGCCCGACAGGTTCGATGCTTCGCACGCCGTTTGTATCTACACGCCAGCCGTCAACCAGCAGATTCGGTCCAAGACGGCTGGCTTTCTCATATCCGCACGCCCGTCTCTCCCAAGCCGGAGAGAGAGAACACGGTCATCCATGCCGATGGACGCCGGTCCGTCCGCATGCGTTCGCCGGCATGGTCCGGTCGGATTGGTTCATGGTTGGAACGCGCGATGTCGTTACGGCGTGCCGGAACGTTCTCTCCCGTTCACGCCGTGTTCTCTCATGCCCCTGAAACGTGTTCCATGGCGTTTCTGACGGCCTAGCGACAGTCCCACCACAACACTGCGGAACACTGCGGAAACACGCGGAAAACCGTTCTGGAAGGCGTTTTCGAGGGTTATATCCCAAGTTTGTCTGAGAATCGGAGAGAACGCCATTCGCGGCAACCCCTCGAATATCACCGTCCAAAACGCTCTCAACCCTACTGTCAAAAGGGTTGGAAGCCTAAGCTCCTGCGACTGGGCTTGAACCAGTGACCGTCCGATTAACAGT
>ERZ1673737.1379-NODE-1379-length-23905-cov-5.617694_pt1 | contig 23905 bp, 21 predicted proteins | sample MGYA00580211_ERZ1673737 | MGnify/ENA primary metagenome ERZ1673737 (study PRJEB41218, sample SAMN15661789) | gut metagenome | host: Homo sapiens | place: Canada: London | collected 2015-08-20/2019-03-30 | study: EMG produced TPA metagenomics assembly of... | reverse complement strand
TAAATATCACCGCTGATAGTACCTGCTTTTATATCTACAGTACTATTTTTAGCGATGGAATTTCCTGTAGTCGATCTAGTATAGCTACCACGTATAGATGTAGTAATGGTTGTAGTTCCTGTATCTTCGCTTATAAGAACATGTCCGTTTTCGGCATATGCATCACCTTGTGAACTGCCATTTGCATATGCTAAATTACCTAATACGTATGTGTTCCCGCCTATATTGCCACCGCTGATGGTTACGCTACCATTTATTGCTTTAGCATCAGCTTTACTGTCACCCCATTCATTAGTGAAAGCTTGGCTACCAATAATTCCTCTAAAAGTATTATTAGGCCAATCAGAAAAATTTACTTCACTGTTCCCTGATATTGTAACTTTACCACCGTCAGCAACTGTACTATCCCTATCTGATAGAGCGAAACTTCCATTAATTCCGTAGCCTGTTGGGGTACCATTTCCTACAATTCCATTATTAATTGAGACTGTGCCGTTTGTGGCTGAGGCTTTTTTATCGGCAGAATATGCAAAATTTCCGTTTATATTACCGCCTTTATATCCATTTGGAGGTACTTGTTCTCTTATTACTGTACCACCATCTAATTTTACTTCTCCACCGGATACACTGACGTTTACTGAATATATGCCTTGATCTCTATTTCCATTGGACCAACCATAGATACCATTTATTTCATAAGCCTGTCCTTTTACATTAACTGTATTCCCCCCCCCATTATTTCTATATCTTTTGCATTCGCTTCAGCATTTTTATATTCATAAAAGCCACTAACTTGGCCATATATTTCACCAGAATTTACTGTAACATTGCCATTATTATTGTTTCCGTTGATATCATCGGCAGCATAACAAAAACTATTAAAACCGGTTGAAACCAATCCCAAAAGAATAGTGTGTTTTAATATCTTATTTCTCATAACAATATCTCCTTGAGAGATAAACTATATAATTAGCTTTTAATAAATATCTTTTGAGCTTTAAAAGGCAACAACTTCATTTAGTGTTTTTGTGAATAAGGCAAAAGATATAACTATAAATAGATAGCTTGAATATCTAAAAAGGAACTATATCTATATAGATATAACCATATTAGCTATTAAATATTTTTAATAGCTAATATCTTAATTATAGGTATAGACTAGATTTAAATAAGATTATGGTCTTACTAATTTTTGAAGTGCATCATTATTTTTATCGATTTTTTTCTTTGAGCTAATAAAGCCCAAAATCAATAAAGCAAACATTAAGAATACGACAGGTGTATCTCCATATTTTGCATATGGAGTCATGCCTTTATAGGTTTTAAAGGTTGTACTTAAAACACCTTCTTTGTCGACAGCAATAGTTTTTTCAAGATTTCCTTGAGGATCGATAATGGTAGTTACTCCGCTATTAGTACAACGAAGCATGGGTTTTTGTAGCTCTAAGCTTCTCATTCTAGCCATATCAAGATGTTGCCAAGGAGCTCGAGTTGGTCCAAACCAAGAGTCATTACTTACCATTAAAATTGCTTGAGTTTCATCATTGTTTATAGACGATACTACATTAGGATATATAGCTTCATAGCATATAGCTGGGGTAAATTGGATATTAGCAGCTTCTAAAGGTTTTTGCTCAGAGAGTCCTTTACTAAAGCTTGACATAGGAATATTAAAGATTTTTCCTAAAGGTCTTAAAACAGTAGCAAAAGGAACAAACTCGCCAAAAGGAACCAGTTTTCTTTTGTTATAGGTTGAAAAATCAGAGAGCTCTTGATCCTTACCTAAGACTAAAATTGAATTAAAAATTTTGCCGTTGGCGTCAGTGCTTAATAAACCTGTAACCAAATTTGCTTTATTTTCATAGGCTACAGCATTTAAATCCGATAAGAGACCTAAGCCATTTTCAATTGTTAAAGGTAAGGCTGATTCTGGCCATACTACTAGGTCGTGACTCTTAAACAAATCTCGACTTAAATCCCAGTATTTAGCGATGATTATATTTAGTCGCTCAGAATCAATATGTAACGATTGTGTAATATTACCTTGTACAAGAGCGACTTTGAGCTCTTGGGCAGGGCTTACGTAGTTTATAGAGGAACTAAAAGAACCAATTGCTAAGATTATGGCTACAAAAGGCAGATATAGGAATTTTCTTAAAGCAGCCATAGCAAGAGCTCCAGCTGTGAACATAAAGATGAGGTTAATACCTCTAACTCCTAAAAGGGGCGCAAAACCAGAAAAAGGGCTATCTATACAGGTATTACCAAGATATACCCAAGGAAAACCGCCTAAAGCATAACCATTTATAAAATCAGCAATGACAAATAGTGCTGGAATATATGCACAGATCATTACTGATCGTCTATTTTTACTAAATTTTTTACTAAAAACAGCTGCAATTGAATAAGAGATACTTAATAAAAAAGAAAATAAAGCTATGATGGGCCATACTGCTAAAGCTGGCATTTCACCAAAGCCTTCCATTACAAAGCTTAGCCAATTGAGAGTAATTAGGTTAAGACTTGTGAAGAATAAAGCTGTAGCACAAAAAACTGCTTTAAGTGATTTAACACTAGAAATTAAAATTAAAAGACCTACAACAGCACCTAAGGTTACCGGCCACATGTTATAGGGAGCAAAACCAAAAGTTGCGATTAAACCTAAAAAGATACTACATAAAAAAATACCTTTTTTAGAGAGACTAAAGGCAATTAAACGGTTTCCATCTAGTAATACACTTAAAAGTAACAGTATACGGCTCATCTTTTACTCTTCTAGACTTTCAGGATCTTCTTGATAATTAGGATCTACAGTAACTTCAATTTCATGAATTTGTCTGACAGTGGCTTCAGTAATTTTAAAGTTAAGTTTACCTATAGATAAAGACTCTCCGCGACGCGGGAAACGACCTAATATATGTAGTAATAATCCTGCGATTGTACCTACATCGGCTTCAGGTAAGTTAACTTTAAAAAATTCTTCAAAATCTAAGATAGGGGTTATACCTTGAACTTTGTAGACGTTTTTATTTTCAGTCTGGCTTATAAGTGAAGGATCGTGGGTATTAACCTCATACTCATCTTCGATATCGCCGACAATTAATTCTAAAATATCTTCAATAGTAACTAAGCCACAAACTCCGCCAAATTCGTCAACAACAATAGCAATATGGAATCTACGTGCTTGGAATTCCTCTAAAAGAGCATCTACGTGCTTAGATTCAGGAACAATCATCGCTTTGCGTAATAAAGAGCGAATTCCCCCTTCGAGCTTTTTAAGGCCGCAGGCATAAGGTAGTAGATCCTTTGCCATTAAAATACCGGCAATATGATCTTTATCCTCGGAAATTACCGGATAGCGTGAGTGTCCATATTTATCGATGATTTTTATAGCATCTATAAGTGAACTTTGAATATTGATAGCAACGATATCTGAGCGCGGGATCATTACATCATTAACGCGCAATCTGGTGATATCAAAGACACCATGAATCATGTCTTCGGTAGTTTCATCGATGATTTCGCGTTCAGAGGCATCGTGAATTACGTCTGCAAGCTCATTTTTATTTTTAGGTCTTAAAGTACGCAAAAAACGCGAAAACAGATGTTCGTGTTTATGAATATTTTCCTTGTCTTCCATAATCTTGTTTAGAACTCATCGTCCTTATAGGGGTTATCAAAGCCTAATTGTTCTAAAGCTTTAATCTCAAGAGGCTCCATTACTGTAGCATCGTTTGGGTCTATATGGTCATAACCTATAAGGTGTAAGCAACCATGTACAATTAAATGTGCAAAATGCTCTTCAAGAGTTTTATGCTGTTCTAAAGCTTCTTTTTTTAAGATATCAAAACAGATAATTAAATCGCCAATTAATGGTAATTCTAATTCCTCAGGACATTCAAAAGGGAAGGAGAGTATGTTAGTACTCTTATCAATGTGGCGATAGGTAGCATTTAGGTTTTTAATTTCATCAGCTTTTACCATTCTTACGGTAAGCTCGCTATCGGTATTACGACCGCCTACTATAAGAGCAGTTTTTGACCACAAAGTGAGCTTTTCAAGAGATGGTAACTCATCTAAATCTTCACAAGTATTTTGTAAATCGATATAAACTTCCATCGCTTAATCCTTTTTGAAATTTGCAATAGCTTGAGCCTTAGCTTTTTCTTGAGCCCTATCGTATTTATCGTAAGCATTGACAATTAATGCTACGACAGGGTGACGTACAACGTCTTGAGAATCGAAGAAAGTAAAGCCAATCTCATCAATATTTTTCAAAACATCGATGGCATGTTTAAGACCTGATTTGATGTGGTGAGGCAAGTCAATTTGGCTAGGATCACCTGTGATTACAGCATGAGAGTTAAAACCAATACGGGTTAAAAACATCTTCATTTGTTCGATAGTGGTATTTTGAGCCTCATCTAAGATGATGAAAGAATCATTGAGAGTACGTCCACGCATATAGGCTAAAGGAGCAATTTCAATAATTTGTCTTTCGATAAGCTTTTCAACTCTCTCAAAGCCGAGCATTTCAAATAAGGCATCATAAAGTGGTCTCAAATAGGGGTCGACCTTTTGGGAGAGATCACCTGGTAAAAAGCCTAATTTCTCACCAGCTTCAACGGCAGGACGAGTTAGGATAATACGTCTTACTTCATTGCGCTCTAAAGCATCAACGGCCGCAGCTACTGCAAGATAGGTTTTACCAGTTCCGGCAGGACCAATACCAAAGCTAATATCATGAGCGGTGATCTTGTGGATATAATCAGCTTGATTTGGCGTTCTAGCCTTAATAAAACCACGCTTAGTTTTGAAATTAGCTGCTTTATGGTAAAGATAACCAGGATCGCCGCGATCTTCTGCATCGCTGTAGTCAGTATCATCTTTTTCAACATGTACAGCTTCAGTAATTGCCAGATGAACTTTTTCTGGATCTAAAACATTTGCATGTTGATTGTCACGCAAAGGTTTAGTTTCAAGATATAAAGATTTTAAGAGTTTTTGGGTACGACGCACAGTAGCACTTTCACCTTCTAGATGAAAATGGGCGCCACTGTAAGAAATTTTAACTCCTAAACGCTTTTCGATTTGGCGTAAATTTTCATCTTCAGGGCCAACGAAATAGGCTAAGCGTTCACGGTTAGCGTCATCGAGAATAAAGTCTTCACTAATTGTAGTAGTCATAATTTATATTCTTTCAGCTTTAAGGGTATGAGAGGCGACACCTGTAACTTTAACTTTTACCATTTCACCTATCAGGGAGCTATCGCCTTTAAATACGGTAATACGGCCATTTGCGGCGCGGGCTTTAAGTTCGTTTTGGTCTTTACGAGAAATACCTTCGACTAAAACTTCTAAGGTTGAGCCGATAAGTTCCTGACCAAATCTTGAGGTACATTTTTCAAGTTCTTCTTGAAGCTCATAAAGCCATTTTTGCTTAGTAGCAAAATCAATAGGATCTGGCATAGAGGCAGCAGGAGTACCCGGACGCGGTGAGTAAATAAAGGAGAAGCTTTGATCAAAGCCAATCTCTTTTACTGCAGCTACGGTTTGCTTAAAGTCCTCTAAAGTCTCACCTGGGAATCCTACGATAAAGTCAGAGGAGATTAAAGCAGTAGGGCGAGCTTTACGAATTTTTTGCACTAAGATCTTATATTCCTCGACTGTATAGCGACGATGCATAAGCTCTAAGATACGGTTAGATCCACTTTGAATTGGTACATGAATCTGATCGGCAATTACCGGTAACTCTTCAATGGCTTTAATGATATCGTCAGAGAAATCCATAGGATTTGAGGTAGTAAAGCGAATACGTTTTACACCTTCAATGGCGGCAATTTCATATAAAAGGGTTGCAAAATCGCAAATATTACCCTCAGCATCTTCACCTCTATAGGAGTTTACATTTTGACCTAAGAGATGAATTTCTTTAGCTCCATTTGCAATAAACTTTCGGCATTCTTTTAAGATATCCTCAAGAGGGCGTGAGATTTCCTCACCACGGGTATAGGGGACAATGCAATAAGTGCATTTGTTAGAGCAACCTTCCATAATGGTTACAAACTCAGAAATACCACGAGTTCCGACTTCAGGGAGAGCATCAAATTTATCTAAGGAATCAGCCTCAACATCAACGATACGTTTATGATCGCCTAAGTACTGGCTTAAGAGGCTTGGAAGTCTATGTACGGTACGAGGGCCAAAGACAATATGAACATGATTGTTTAGATCTAAAATTTTTTGGCCTAATTCTGAGCCTACACAGCCACCTAAGGCAATAATCGTATTCTCATCAATAATTTTTTGATGTCTCCAAGTCTCTATTTGTTTAAAGACTCGATTTTCAGCTTTAGCGCGAACAGCGCATGTAACAAAGATTACTATATTAGCTAAATTTGGTTCACTAACCTCAGTATAGCCTGAGGCTTGTAGGAGATCGCGAATACGATCACCATCATAAACATTCATTTGACAACCAAATACGGCAACATAAAAAGTACCGTTTTGTACAGCCAGGTTATTGAGATTGATATTAAAAGTATTAGTCATATTTTTTGATAGCCTGCGTAGTACATTTCTTTAAAATCGCAGTCATAGGAGCATAATCGGCAATCATACCAGCAATTGAGGCTGCGACCATTTCTTCTTTAGATGTAAACGCATAGTTTAAATTAAAACCGTTCATTAAGAACAGTTGTCTTAAAAATTCACGTTGCGTACGCCCATTTCCCTCTCTAAAAGGATGAATGGAGTTTATTTCGCACAAATAATAAGCACCACGTTCACATATATCTGCAAAATTTAAGTCTTGAAGATAGTTTTCTAAAGCTAATTCTTTAAACAGCTTATGTGCAGATTTTTTTATATAGATGGCGTGACAAAAGGGAATACCTTTGGAAATGTCGCAAGTGCGTATTTTTCCGGCAAATGGATATATATCTTGGAAGATATATTTATGAATGGTTTTGAGGTGTACAAAATCAAATTTATTAAAAATAATTTTTTTATGCAGATCGATTAAACGAGCACCAGTCAAAACGCGTTCAATTTGCTTGAGCTTGTCAAAATTACGTAGATTAAATTTATTTATAAGAACAGATGTTCCTTGATAGCAGTATGGATCTTGTAAATCATCTGTTGTCAAAATTCATGCCGCCTTGCTGTATTCAATAAGTTTTAACATTAATGATTTTAAATCTTTAATGTTATAAACACCTTGCGCATACTGTTCTAACAACTCTTGTTCATATTCAGTTAGCTTTAAATTTTCTAAGGCAAGCGTGGCTTTGATTTCTTCTATTAACATATATTTCCCTGTGCAAATTATAAGCTAATTATATCATAGACAAGTCATAAGCTTTAGTTTCATAGGGACTTTAAAGACTAAAAAAACCCGGATCAAGCGATCCGGGAAAACACTAGTTTGAGAGACTAATTTGAAAAGCATTAAGTACTGCTTAATAGGGTTACTTGTCAGCCTTAGGAGTTTTTGGGGCTTCTTCTGCTATTGGCATAGGAGGCATTAATGGGCGTGCATCCTTGACATCAAGCTTTGTGGATAAAAGATCTTTATCTACTTTGGCGTATACTTCGATGGGCTGGTTTTTAGCGATATATGACCAATCACGATCATCATCAAGCTCAACGACAATACTGTCATTACTATTATCTGTAAGTTCATATTTATCATCACCTAAAAAGCGTGTAAGGCGTCCTTGGACAAAAACTATTTCATCATCATTTGCATTATTTATAATGTCTTTGATAGAACGTAATTGATCGTTATCAAAACCTCTAGGACCATGATTGAAGTTTTGATCCTGTTCAAAACCGGCTACTCCTTTGTGACCAGGTCTGTGATCTGCATGGCCGGCGTAGGCGCTTACGGCAGTTAAACTTAGAGCCATTACGGAAGCGGTAAGGATAGCAGTCATCTTTTTCATAAGGTGTTCTCCTTTGTTTTCATGTCTCCAGTATAAAAAACAAAACTTAGATGAAAATTAGGAAAATATAATTTTTAAAGATATTTAAAGTTTTTATCTATAGAAAAATTTTGTATTTAAAATAAATAGTTATGTGATTTTTTTAACTATGTCGGACCTATTTTGTGGGGTTTATGATTATATTTATTAAAAATTAACTATAGTATTTGAATAAAGTTCAGAATAATCTAAAAAAATTTAAATATTTTCAAATAGTTAAATTAAAACTTAAAGTTTTATAAATTTCCTTGTTGACTTTATATTAAAGATCTTTATAATTATTTTCCGTTGTTTAGACAACGCAGTAATCTCAGATTAGGGGTATAGCCAAGCGGTAAGGCAGCGGGTTTTGATCCCGCCATTCCCCTGGTTCGAATCCAGGTACCCCTGCCATCTGAGAGAATTGGGGTATCGCCAAGTGGTACGGCAGCGGATTCTGATTCCGCCATTACCTAGGTTCGAATCCTAGTACCCCAGCCATGGCTATGTAGCTCAGTTGGTTAGAGCGCGGCACTCATAATGCTGAGGTCATTGGTTCAATTCCAATCATAGCTACCATTTACTGCAGTCTCAACACCCTTGGGGTATCGCCAAGTGGTACGGCAGCGGATTCTGATTCCGCCATTACCTAGGTTCGAATCCTAGTACCCCAGCCATGGCTATGTAGCTCAGTTGGTTAGAGCGCGGCACTCATAATGCTGAGGTCATTGGTTCAATTCCAATCATAGCTACCATTTCTCTTTTTCTTCTCCAATCAAATCTAATTTCTATTTCTCTAGCTATCCTTTTTGGTGCAAATTTTTTAGAGCTGACGAAAAAATATAAACGTGTAAAATAATGTCACTTTATCAATAAATATAAAAATATAGTACCTGGAGGATAAGTTGATCCCGCGTATACAAGGCATTAGTGCAGCAGAGCCTCGTTTTCAGAATTTTATTGATGCTCTAAAGGGCGCCGGCTTTAAAGGAGATCTGGATAAGTCTCACTCAGGCAGATTGTTATGTGCAACTGACAATTCTGTATATCAATGCATGCCGCAAGCAGTTATTTTTCCGCGTGATGCTGATGATATTTCCTTAGCTTTTAAGATTGCAAAGCGTCCTGGTTTTGAGAATCTTATTTTTACTCCACGTGGTGGCGGTACTGGAACTAATGGTCAATCCTTAAATCGCGGTATTACCATTGATATGTCTCGCTACATGAAGAATGTAGGTGAACTTGATCTGGAAAATCACAGTTTATGGGTACAATGCGGTTGTATTAAAGACGAGATCAATGAGCAATTAAAACCGCACGGATTATTTTTCTCTCCAGAATTATCTACCTCCAATCGTGCAACCATTGGCGGTATGATTAGCAATGATGCAGCAGGTCAGGGATCTTTAAAATATGGACGTACTTCTACACATATTTTAAGAGTAAAGGTCGTTTTAGTTGACGGTACAATTACTGAATTTGGTCCTGTTAAAGGAGCTCAATTAAAAGAGTGTTTAAATAAAGACGGTCTTGAAGGTGAGATCTATAGAACTTGCTATCAGTTATTAAAGAATAATCGTGGCGATATCACCAAGCATTTCCCGAAACTCAATCGCTTTATGACAGGTTATGATCTCGCTCATGCCTATGATCCACGCACCGGTATTTTAAATTTAGCTAGATTGATCTGTGGTGCTGAGGGCACCTTAGCAACAGTATATGAAGCTCAGCTTGATTTGACCTCTATTCCTACTTTTAGAGAATTGATGGTAGTTAAGTATGAAAACTTTGATGCGGCTTTACGTCATGCCGTTAAACTTGTTGATGCTGGTGTTTTATCTGTAGAAACTGTTGATTCTAAGGTTTTAAATTTAGCTAGACAGGATGTGGTTTGGAATGAGGTTAAGGAATATATTCAAGATGTTCCAAATCATGAAATTCAGGGTATAAATATCGTTGAATTTGCAGGCTATGATGCAGATGAAGAGCATCAGCGTTTAAATAAATTATTTGATGATACTCAAAAGAACGCTGAAAGCTTTAAAAATGGTATCTTAGGTGCGCAAATAGCTTCCTCACCTAAAGCTATTGCAGCAATTTATGGTATGCGTAAAAAAGCTGTTGGTCTTTTAGGTGCTGCTGCCGGAAGACGTAAACTTGTGGCCTTCACTGAAGATACTGTAGTACCACCTAAGCATTTGGCTGACTATATTTTAGAGTTTAGAGCCTTATTAGATGGTATGTCCGTACCCTATGGTATGTTTGGTCATGTCGATACTGGTCTTATGCATGTTCGTCCTGCTTTAGATCTTACTTCACAAGAAGATCGTGAAAAGCTTGTAGCTATCTCAAATGCGGTAGTTGACTTAGTTTCAAAATATCAAGGTCAGATGTGGGGTGAGCATGGTCGTGGCTATCGTTCTTGTTTTGGTGAGCGTTTCTTTGGTAAGTTATACCCAATTGCTCGTCAAATCAAAGAAGTATTTGATAAGGATAATATTTTAAATCCAGGTAAGATCTGCGTACCTTTTAGTAATGATATTGATAAACTTGTCGCTATTGATGGTCCGATGCGAGGTGATTTAGATCGAACCTTACCTGTAGCGGTTAGAGAGAATTTTAAAGGAGCTTTAAGCTGTAACGGCAATGGTCAGTGCTTTAGCTATCAAAAGAGCTCCTTAATGTGCCCAAGCTATCGTTATACTAAAAATCACGTTAACTCCCCTAAAGGCTATAGTGAGCTTGCCCGTGAGTGGTTGCGTTTATTAAACGATCAAGGTTGCAATCCTAATGTAGAAGAGACTCAAGCGCTAACCGCAATCCCAAATCCGATCCGTTTTCTTAAGCGTGTTTATAATACTTTAAATAAAAAGGACGATTATAGCCTTGAGTATTTAGAGCATATTAAGACCTGTTTGTCATGTAAGTCTTGTAAGAGTATCTGTCCAGCTCATGTTAATGCGGCAGATTTAAACTCTCGTTTCTTATCTTTATATTATGGTCGTTATTTGCGTCCAACTATGGATCTCTTAGTTTTAAATGCTGAGAGATTTGTGCCTTTGATGGCTAAATGGCCAAAATATGCCAATATGCTTGTACAAAATAAGCTTAGTACTTATCTTTGTGAAAAATTAATTGGCATGGTGGATTTGCCTAAGTTTTCAGAAAAGCCTTTATCTAAACTCTGCGCGGAAAATGGTTTTGAACTTTTATCTACAGCTAAGGCTTTAAAAGATGAGCCTGAGGTATTAATTGTCACCGATCCTTTCACTGCCGCTTATGAGGCTGAGGGGCTGATGATGATGGCAAGAGTCATGCGTGAATTAGGTTATCGTGTGGCATTGCTTAAGCCCTATATTAATGGCAAGCTCATGGTTATTCGCGGTGATCGCCGAGCCTTTGTGCATTACGCGGTAAAACAAGCTGCAAGACTTGAGCGTTTAAGCCGTGCTCGCATAAATTTAGTAGGCTTTGATCCAGCATTAACTATTTGTTATCGCGATGAATATGTACAATTGCTTAAGGAAATGCGTGGTAATTTCGAGGTAATGCTTCCTGAGGAATGGTTTGAAAAGCAGTTAGGTTCTTTGAAATTACAAAATGCTTTAAGCTCTCTCCAAGAGCGTTTGCAGACACTTAAATCTCAGGATGAAAAATTATTTGAGCCTTATTATCTCTTCACACATTGTACTGAAAGAGCTTTAGTGCCAAAGAGTGTAACTATGTGGCAAATGGTAATGCAGGCCTTTAATTTACCGGTAATTCCTGTAGCAGTCGCTTGTTGTGGTATGGCTGGGTTACATGGACATATGGTACAAAATCAAGATGAGACTTATAAGGTATATGAGCAAAATTGGAAGGGTGAGATCGCAAAACGTCCTTTTGATCATTGCTTGATTACAGGCTTTAGCTGTCGTTCTCAAGTTGAACGTATGGAGCATAAGAAACCTGTACATCCTTTATTAGTCTTAGATGAAATTTTAAAGAGAATTAATGCCTAAAAGAGAAATTTTCGTCTATATTTTGGGAACTATTGCGCTTATGGTGGTAGTTCCTGTAATCATAGTGTATATAGGATATAGCTTTGACTTACCCTTTATGCCTCCTATATTACTAAGTTCAATTTTTGGGGCTATAACCTCAGCTATAGGTATATTTTTTACTGTTTGGGCTAATATTGAGCTTAAAAAAAAGGGTAAAGGTGGTCCTGCTGTATTTGGCAAAATTAAACTCATGCATGAGACTTCGGCTCTTGTGACCTCAGGTCCGTATGCTTTATGTCGCAATCCTATGCATTTGGGGGTATTTTTGTTCTATTTGGGGCTATGCTGCTCTGTAAATTCGTTATATAGTTTAATAATTCCCTTAATGTTTGGGGTATTTGCTTATTGCTTCGCGGTTTTTTTAGATGAACCGCGTTTGCGTCAAGATTTCGGTGCGGAATATGAAAAATGGGCGGCTTGTACCCCGAGATTTCTGCCCAAAAATTATAAAAAATAACTGCATATTTATTAAGGAGTCGAGGACATATGACCATGATGTCGGGCGCACAGATGTTAGTGCGTACCTTAGAAGATTTAGGTGTAGATAAATTATTTGGTTATCCTGGTGGCGCCGTACTAGACATTTATGATGCTTTACTACAGTCTAAGAAGATCCATCATGTCCTAGGTCGCCATGAGCAGGGAGTGGCACATGCCGCTGATGGTTATGCACGTGCTACAGGTAAAGTAGGCGTCTGTTTAGTAACCTCAGGCCCTGGTGCTACTAATACTGTAACTGCAATTGCTACTGCGTATATGGATTCTATTCCTATGGTAGTCATTACAGGTCAGGTAGGAACTCCTTTGATTGGTTCGGATGCTTTCCAAGAGGTTGATACTGTTGGTATTACCCGTCCAATTGTTAAGCACTCATATTTATGCCAAAAGGCTTTAGACATTCCTCGTTATATCAGACAGGCTTTTTATTTAGCAGCTTCAGGCAGACCTGGTCCTGTTGTTGTAGATGTGCCTAAAGACTGTGTACGCCCATCTCAATTATTTGAGTATCCTGAGGATGATGGCGATGTAAAGATGCGTTCTTATAAGCCTACTTTACAGGGCCATCGTGGTCAGGTTAAACGTGCAGCGAGAATGCTTTTAGAGGCAAAACGTCCAGTTGTAATGATTGGTGGCGGTGTGGTTTTATCAGATGCCTCAAATGAAATCCGTTCTTTAGTAGATAGATTTAATCTGCCTGTAACTTCAACTCTCATGGGTTTAGGTGCATATCCATCCACTTCTAAGAATTTCTTAGGTATGTTAGGTATGCATGGTACTTATGAGGCTAATGAGGCTATGGATAAAGCCGATGTAGTCTTTGCAATTGGTGTACGTTTTGACGATCGTGTTACCAATAATATTCAGAAGTTTTGTCCGGCAGCTAAGATTATTCATGTGGATATTGACCCTGCTTCTATTTCAAAGACTGTCAATGCTGATATTCCGATTGTCGGTAATGCTAAGACCGTTTTAGGTCAATTTGATGAAGCCTTTAAAGAGTTAAATGTAGAGCAAGATCGTAAAGATTTAGATCTGTGGTGGAATACTATTGATTCTTGGCGTGAGGTTAAGTGTTTAGACTATAAGAAGGATAAAGAACTTATTAAGCCTCAAGAGATTGTTGAGACCCTAAGCCGCTTAACTGAAGGCAAAGCTATTGTTGCCACCGATGTAGGTCAGCATCAGATGTTTACTGCTTTGTATTATAAATTTGATGAGCCTCGTCATTTATTAACCTCAGGTGGTTTAGGCACCATGGGTTATGGTTTCCCAGCTGCAATTGGCGCTAAGATAGGTAAACCTGATTGTGATGTCTGTTTAATTACCGGTGACGGTAGTTTCCAGATGAATATTCAGGAATTATCCACCTGTTTGGAGTTTAATATTCCCGTTAAGATTTTCATCTGTGATAACCACACCTTAGGTATGGTGCGTCAGTGGCAGCGTATGTTCTATAAAGGACATATCAGTTCTACTAATTTAAATTACAATCCTGATTTTGTGGCTTTAGCTAAAGCCTATGGTCATGAGGCTTTCTTGGTAAAGGATCCTTCTGAGTTAGAGTCTACAATGAAAAAAGCTTTAGCTATGAAGGATAAGCTTGTAATTGTCGATATTCTTTGTGATACCAATGCTCAAGTATTGCCGATGCAACAGATGGGCGGTAGTATGGCCGATATGTTTTTAAATGAGGACTAATGCATGCGTCAGATCATCTCCATTCTTTTAGAAAATGAAATTGGTGCCCTCTCGCGTGTTGTAGGTCTCTTTTCACAGCGTGGCTATAATATTGAGACTATTACCGCAGCGCCAACAGAGGATAATTATTTATCCCGTATTACCATCTTAACTGAGGGTGATAATGTAGTTGTTGAGCGTATTACCAAACAGCTACATAAGCTTGTTAATGTTATTAAAGTTTCTTCTATTGCCGACGATCAATCGATTGTAGAGAGAGAGATCCTCTTCGTTAAGGTTCAGGCTTTAGGTCATGCCTTACGTGAGGAACTTAAGACCTTATGTGATATTTTCAAAGCTGAGATCGTGGATTTAACTCCAGAGATTTTTGTTGTTCAATACGTAAATACCTCCTCTGAAGTAGATAGATTTTTAAAAGCTATCTCTGATGAGGCTGACGTTATTGAGACAGTCCGTTCTGGTGTCTGCGGTATTTTCCGTGGCGATCATTCTTTACATTCATAAACTTCTCTAAAAAGACGGGCGTAGAGCCCGTCTGCTTTCATCATGGCAGATATACACAACCAAGTTTCAAAGCTTTTTTTAGAAAAAAAATATTACGAGATTATTGCGCTACTAGAACCATTGGAGCTCGATTTTAAATTAGCTCTCTCTTTAGTACGCGCTTATCTTAACGCTTCGCTTAAAACTAACGATCCTGACAGTTTATGTGCTAAGGCTCATAAGATCTTAGATAATTTTGCTTTAGAAGGTAGAGACGATCCTAATTGGTTATATTTAAAAGGTATGGCCTTATATCAGGATAATTTAATTCCTGATAGTATGATGCGCCTTGAAAGAGCGTTGACTTTCGTAAGTGGAGGGGATACTGACCTCTTCAAAAAGATCAATGCACGTCTTGAAAACTGCAAAAGCCTTATGATCCAGTCAGAGTTTAAGGGATTAAAACCTGATGATTTTAAGGTAGTCTCTGAGCATATTGAAAAGCATTTTGGTAAGGGGCAGCGTTTATGTAGCCTCTTTGGAGTGGAGGTTATTCATATTCCACCTTCAGAGGATCATCCTTACAATAAGCTTATTTCTTGTGGCTTAGGCGCTAAACTTTTAAATGTTCCTAATGGTTTTGATAAAAAACTCAATGCTCATTTAGAACTTTGCTTATTCTTACCTAAAGATTATCGTTTTACTCAAGATAAAGATAAGGACTGGCCTGTTTATTTACTTCTCCAGATGATTCGTCATGTTATTGGTGCGCTAAATTTCATTGGCTTTGGTTATTACATCAAGGAAGAACCAAGTTTAGCTCCAAGCACCGCTTATGATGGTGTCATGCTTACTGCTTTAGGAGATTATGCAGGTGAGTGTCAGGCGGTTAATTTAAACGATGGTTCAACCGTACGCTTTTATCAATTAGTACCGTTACAACCGATGGAAACTCGCTATCGTATGCATCATTCTGCAATTGAACTTTTACGTCTTTTTGAACGTGAGCGCATAGTTTTAACTCCATTTATCACAGCTAGACCAGATGTTTGTTGCGGACCTGAGGCTATGAGCGTATAAAAGAATAATGTGTTAGCTTTTTAATAGATTTACGGAATATCTTATGGAACAGTTAAATGGAGCGGCGCAGGTAGTAAGATGCTTAGAGGATCTTGGCGTCACTGAGATCTTCGGCTATCCGGGGGCTGCTGTAACCGATATTTATGACGAACTTTATGATTCAAAGAAAATTCACCACACTTTAGCTCGTCACGAGCAAGGTGCTGTGCATATGGCCGACGGTTTTGCAAGATCTACAGGTAAAGTAGGTGTAGCAATGGTAACCTCAGGCCCTGGCGCTACTAATACAGTAACGGCTTTAGCTACAGCTTATGGTGATTCTATTCCTTTAGTATTGATTACAGGTCAGGTTAAAACTTCCCTAATTGGTACAGATGCCTTTCAGGAAGTTGATACTATGGGTGTTACCCGTCCTGTAGTTAAATATAGTTTCTTATGTAAAAAGCCTGAGGATATTGTAGTAAATCTGCGCAAGGCTTTTTATATTGCTTCCACAGGACGTAAGGGACCTGTAGTAGTTGATATTCCTAAAGATTGTCAAAATCGTCGTTATCTTTTTGATTATTCAAGTGATAGCGAATTACATTTAAGATCTTATAATCCTACAATTTTCGGTCATAAAGGACAGGTTAGACGTGCTGCAAGTTTAATTGCCAATGCTAAAAAGCCGGTGATGTTAATTGGTGGTGGCGTTATTCAAGGCGATGCCTGTGAAGAAGTCTTAAAGTTTGCGCATAAATTATCTTTGCCTGTATGCTCAACTTTAATGGGTATTTCAGGTTTCCCCGCAAGCGATCCTTTATGGCTTGGTATGCTCGGTATGCATGGTCTTTATGAGGCTAATGAGACTATGCATAATTCGGACGTTATTTTTGCTGTTGGTGCACGATTTGCCGATCGTGCTACTAATAATGTACAAAAATTCTGTCCTAATGCTACGGTAATTCATATTGATGTCGATCCAGCTTCAATCTCTAAGACTATTCAGGCTGATATCCCGATTGTAGGCGATGCTAAGACTGTTATGCATCAAATCAATGAAGCTTTAGATGAAATTGAGATTGGAGAGCAAAGTCGCTTAGATCCGTGGTGGGAGCAGATAAAGGCCTTTAAGCAGAAAGATTGCCTAAAGTATAAGAAATATGATGGCATCATTAGACCTCAGGAAGCAATTGAGGTGATAAGCCACTTAAGTAAGCAATATCATCCGTATGTTACTACCGATGTAGGTCAGCATCAGATGTTTACAGCTCAATACTTTAAATTTGATACACCGCGTCATTTTATGACCTCAGGTGGTTTAGGTACCATGGGCTTTGGTTTCCCGGCAGCTATCGGTGCACAATTAGCTATGCCAGATGCTACTGTTATGTGTATTACTGGTGATGGCAGTTTCCAGATGAATATGCAAGAGTTGGCTGTATGCCGTAAACTTAAGTTACCTCTTAAAGTATTTATTTTAAATAACAGTGTCTTAGGTATGGTAAGACAGTTCCAAACTGTTTTCTATAACAGCCGCTATAGCGCTACTATCCTAGATGGAAACCCTGATTTCTTGACCATTGCTAAGGCTTATGGATTTAAAGGATATCGTATTTCTGATGAGTCTAAGCTCGAGGAGACTATAGCTGAGGTCTTATCTTTAAAGGATGAGTTTGTCTTAGTAGATATCATTACCGATACAAATACTAAGGTTATGCCGTGGCAACGTGCTGATGGCTCCATGATTGACATGATGTTAAATGATGAGCAAAAGGAGGAAAAATAGATGCGCCACGTAATTTCCATTTTGATTGAAAACGAGGCTGGAGCTCTGTCTCGTGTGGTGGGTTTGTTTTCTCAGCGCGGTTACAATATTGAGAGTTTAACTGTAGCTCCAACTGATGATAAAACTTTATCTCGTTGTACTATTTCTACCGAAGGCTCATCTGATGAGGCTGAGCAGATTACCAAACAATTGCATAAATTAGTCTGTGTTTTGCGTGTATCTGCTTTACATGAAGAGGCTGAAGGCGGTTTAGAGCGTGAGATGGTTTTAGTTAAGATCAGTACTCCAAATCGCAATATCCGTGAAGAGGTTAAGACCTTAGCTGAGATTTTCAATGCTAAGATCATCGACGTCAATGCTGATATCTTTACAATTGAGTATGTTGGTTCCTCTTCTGAAACTGACAATATGTTACAGACCTTAAAGAAGCTTACCGAGATTATCGAGGTAGTGCGTTCTGGCGTTTTAGGTATTGCTAAAGGTAGCCACTGCATGCGTGGTTAAGCATCTGTAACTTCTAAGCCCTCCTGTTCTAAAACTTGGGGGGCTTTTACTGAAAAGTTTTGTAATTGTCCTTCTAAATTTCCTTTGCCACCGCGTAGACGGTTATTTAAAACCTCAAGGCTAGAACTTAAAGAAGCCTCTTTTTTCTGTACATCTTCAAGCGCATTTAATACCTGTGAAAATTTAGCATATATCTGTTGAGCTTCAGAAGCTAAGGCACGAATGCGTTCATTTTGCTTAGATAATACCCATAAATTAGCCACAACTCTTAGGGCTGGTAATAGGCTTGAAGGGGAAACTAAATAGATATTATTCTGTGAAGCCTCATCATATAAAGTAGTATCTTTATTTATAGCTAAGAAAAGAGCACCATCAATAGGTACAAACATAAAGACAAATGATGGAGAATTTAGGCTTTTATAGTTGCTATAGTCGTGTTTCTTAAGTCCTTGAATATGGTTTTTTAATGAGGAAATATGCGCTTTGAGGGCATTGTCTTTCTCATCCTTATCAGTTGCATTCATAAAATTTGTATAGGCTGTAAGTGAGCATTTAGCATCAATAATCAGACAATGATTTTGTGGCAATCTGATAATCGCATCAGGACGGCCGTTTTCACCTTGATAGCGAATTCCAGCAACTTCGCGCTCGTATTCAATTCCTAAGGTTAAGCCAGAGTTTTCTAAAACGCGTTCTAATTGTAATTCACCCCACATACCTTGAGATTTACCACCGGCACTTAAGGCTAAACTTAAATCTAAAGCTTGCTTTGATAAAACAGTTTGGCTCTCTTGAAGCTTTTTAAGCTCAGTAAGCAAAGCTCCTGATTGACTTGCTCCTTGGTTTTGACTTTGGGTTAAAAATCTTCTGAATATCTCAAGCTCTTCCTTTAAAGGAGCAACATTTTTTTGAAAATTGATCCGCTCTTGATTGCTAAGTTCTGAGGCTGTAGCTTTAAGCATTTGTTGACCTAAGATAGTAAGTCTATTTTTAAGTTCTTCATCGCGTTCTTGAGCTTTTAGTCTATCATCTTCTCGCATTTGCTTTTCTGCATCTAAGGCAGCGCCGGCAGCTGACATAGCCTCTCTTAAATCTGCAGCTTCATTGCTTAAGTCATCAAGTTTATTTTGAAGTTTTTTATTATTGTCTAAGATAAGATTACGCTCTCCACTTAAAGTAGCATAATTTTCCCTAAGATTTGCGTGTTCTTGTCTTAAACTTTCAAAGTTATGTTCATATTTATTTAGGTTTTGCTTTAAAGCTAAGTTTTCTTGTTCCTTTTGCATAAGCGCTTGCTTTAAAAGACGAGGCTCTTGCTTACCATGAAAAAGGCTATAGCTTAAATAAATTACTATACCTATCATACCAAGTAAGGAAAAAAGCAAGATAAAATCGAAAGTGGATAAATGTAGATTCATGATTCTTATACTCAAAAATTTTTTTTAAGTATAGCAAAAGAAAAGAAATCACGTAGTAGTACATGATTTCTCTGTGAATGTATTCCACCTTTAAGGTGGTGGAGTATTGTTAAAGATAAAAGCTCTAGTTTTACTAGAGCTTTTTTAGGAGGCTATTAATCGCGAGTCTTAATTACCGCACCTTCGCTAGCGCTAGCGCAGCTGTGACGGTAATGATAGAGATAACCTTCAGCCTTATTGGTATGATCCTCAGCACCTTCCTTACGGCGAGCTTCAAAATCAACCTCAGCTTCTATAACACCAGTATCAACATTGACGTGAATAATATCACCATCGCGTAAATACTTAATAGGACCGTCATCATAAGCCTCAGGGCAGATATGGCCAACAAAGCAACCATTATTAGAACCAGAGAAGCGACCATCGGTAATAACACAGACTTTAGAACCTAACTTCATACCTACTAATAATTTCATGGCTTTGTATTGCTCAGGCATGCCAGGTCCTCCACGAGGGCCAGCGTTACGAATAACAACTACATCGCCTTCGTGAACCTTTAAGGCACGGATACCGTCTAAGGCATCTTGTTCATTTTCAAAGATTACAGCTTTACCTGTGAAGTCGTGGGCTTCCTCAGGGATAGCAGAAGGCTTAGTTACAGCACCAAGAGGAGCTAAATTACCGTGTAAAATAGCAATACCACTGCAATTGTGAACAGGCTTGTCTAAAGGTCTGATGCAATCTTGATTGCGATTTTCAGCATATTTATCTAAATTCTGAGCTAAAGTCTCACCAGTCACAGTAATACCTGTAGTGTCTAAGCGAGAGCGGATCTCCTGCATAATTGCAGGAACGCCACCTGACTCAAAGAAGTCTAAGAGTACGTATTGACCTGCAGGGATCATTGCAACTAAGTGTGGAACTTCAGCGGCAATCTTACCAAAGTCTTCTAAGGTAAAGTCTACACGAGCTTCATAAGCGATAGCTAACATGTGTAATACAGCGTTAGTAGAACCACCAATGGCGGAGTTAACACGAATAGCGTTTTCAATAGAAGCCTTATTGACAATATCACGGATCTTGATGTTCTTACGGACTAAGTCAACAACGGCAGAACCTGAAGCGAAACCGGCACGCATACGCATTGCATAGACAGCAGGAATTGCGGCAGTACCAGGTAAAGCTAAGCCCATAGCTTCAGCTAAGCAACACATGGTATTAGCAGTACCTAACATAGCGCAAGAGCCGATGGTTGGTACAGCATTGTTTTCTAACCAATCAAATTGCTTTTGAGTAATCTTACCGGACTTTAAAGAACCCTCAGATTGCTGAATGATGGAGTGATCGATATACTCGCCACCATAAGGATTACCTTCTTTCATGCGACCTGGAAGTGCTGGACCACCATTTACAAAGACAGTCGGTAAGTTAACGCGTAAAGCGCCTAAGATAAGGCCTGGAACGATTTTATCGCATGAACCTAAGATAACTAAACCGTCTAAACGGTGAGCCTGAACCATTACTTCAACGTCATTGGCGATAGTCTCACGGCCTGGGAGAATATATTTCATGCCATCATGAGCCATAGCAATGCCGTCGCAAGCACCTATAGAAGCAAATTCAACAGGAGTACCGCCATTGGCAAATACACCTTCTTTAACGCGTTCAGCTAACTCTTTTAAAATATTGTGACCTGGGCAGATCTCATTGAAGGTATTTACAATACCAATAAGAGGCTTTTTAAGTTCAGGATCGGTAAAACCTGAAGCCTTGTATAGAGCTCTAACATTAGCCCATTCAGGGCCATTCATAATATCTTGACTGCGAAAAGTAAAATCCATAGTGTTCTCTAAAGCATATTGTATTTGAGGTTGATCTATATAGATCAGTAAATCTTCTTAGGATTATATATAAAATCCTGGTATGGTAGATATCTAAAACTATATCCGTGGACATTGTCACAAATATAGGAAATCTTTTATTTTGGCTATGGATTTTTAATATATTTTTTAGGTTAAAAATATAAGGCTCCGTATGGAGCCCTGTATTCTAATTAAAGATAGAAACTGCAAGATTGGTGATGAAATAACCTCCAATTAAAAGCCATATAAAGAGCAAAGCTGCCAAAATGAACGGCTTGGCTCCAGCTTTTTTAAATTTGTCTAAAGAGGTTTCTACACCTAAGGCTGTCATTGCCATAGTTAATAAAAAAGTATCAATATATTCTATGACTCCATTTAATGGAATATCTTTGACAGTTTGGGCCTCAAAGGCTGAACTTAAAAGCGTATTGATAACGATAACAATTAAGAAATAAAAAGCAAAATAAGGAATGGTGATGTGAGTTTTTCGACCGTCACTTAGATTTATTTCTTGATGCTTTTTCTTAGCATAATTTATACAAAAAGCCATGATGATAAGCACTGGAGCTAAAAGCATAACTCTTATCATCTTGGTGATAGTTGCAGTAGCGGCAATTCCAAGAGTATCTGTAGGATCCATAGCGTTACCGGCTCCAGCAACATGCGCTACCTCATGTAAAGTAGATCCAGTATAGATAGCAAAGGCTGTATCTGACATGCTGTCAAATAAACCTGATCTATACATAATTGGGTAAAGGAACATAGCAATGGTACCGAAGATAACTACGGTTGAGACGGCAATTGCAGTTTTATAGCTTTCACATTTGACTACTCCTTCAGCGCCTAAAACTGCAGCAGCGCCACAGATAGAACTGCCTGTTGCTGTCATTAAGGTTGTTTGAGGATCCATCTTTAAGAGTCTGCCTAAAATTATGCCTAAAATTAGAGTTCCACCGACGATGCAAATATCAGAAAATACAGCCATCATGCCTACTGCATAAACATCATTTAGAGTTAAGCGAAAACCATAAAGAATGATGCCGAGTCTTAAAATTTGTTTAGTGGAAAATTTGACTCCCGGAAGCCAAGATTGAGGCAATTTTTTATAGAGAGTATTGGCATAGACCATGCCTAAAATAATGCCCACAATCAAAGGAGAGAGGGATAAGCTTTTTATAAGGGGAAGCCCTGCAATATAAAAAGCTGCTAGAGCGAATAAAGCGATAAATAAAAGCCCATGAAGGGTATCTGTACGTTGTTCTTTTTCAAACATTTTTTTATGACCTCAAATTAAAGTAGATATACTTTAAATAAAAAAAGGTCATATGACTAATGATCAATAATTATCTTTGATAACTATAAGTTATGGCAGAGGTAGTCTTTTACAAAGTCAGTGAATTTATCGATTATTTGTAATTGTTCACCTTGTGTTTTTACAAAACAAAATTGGCGTTTAAAATTCACTCCTTTTAGATTAATGTCTTTGAGTTTTTTTTGCTCAAGTTCATTTTTAACTGAAAATTTTGAGACTATTCCTAGACAATTGCTGTGCATTAAAAAGCGTTTAATTGCCTCTGTACTACCTAAATGCATACGAACATTGAGATCTTGAAGCTTTAAGTGATGTTGATGCAGAGTTGAAATGATAGCATCTAATGTACCTGAACCTCGTTCACGTAAAATTAATGGTCTGCTTTTGAATTCCTTGAGAGTGAGAGTCTGCAAGTTTAAATCAGCATTGACTAGGATTAAATTATCATCTAAAAAAGGCGTATAGTTAAGCAGCTTTACTGCGACTTACATTCTCTACTAAACCAAGATCGATTTCCTCCTCAATAAGAGCTCTTTCGATATTTTGTGAATTATCATTCAATACTGTAAGTTCAACATCTGGATAGAATTTATTAAATAGAGCGAGAATTTCTGGGAGTATGTATTGAGCGATAGTGGTACTAGCTCCTAAGCGTAGTTTTCCTGAATAAATTTGATTATAAGCGTGCATGGCATAGGAAAGCTCATTATAAAGAGAGAGGATCTTTTTACTTTTTTCAAGAAAAGTTACACCTGCGGCTGTAAGTTTAATATTGTGGCCATTACGCTCAAAAAGCTTTACCTGGTATTGTGATTCAAGATTAGCAATATGTTTGGTGACAGCAGGCTGACTTAAACATAATAATGAAGCAGCTTTTGTAAAACTAAGATGAGTTGCTACAGCATAAAAAACTTTAAGTCGAGTATCTTCCACTCTATTTTCCTTAATAGTTAAAGATTTAGATTTAATGGCTATTGTTTACAAAATAGAAGCCAAACCATATATTCTAGTGTAAAAATGTAGTTTAGCCTATAAATTTGATTTTTCTAAATTATGGCTTTTTAGGTATTTTACAATATGGTTGACTTCCTCCCCTTGCTAAAGCAAGGGGATTCCTACTGCTTAGATTACTTCCTAGCTTCAGTGGGTTCGCAGTGCTGACTCTTAACTTATGCTGTTCCTGTGTTTTTTTATGACCTTAGTATAGCAGTATATGGAAAAACAAATGTTTTTCATGGCAGACATTGTGTTTACAATTTGCATGTTCATCTG
>ERZ1673737.1377-NODE-1377-length-23915-cov-23.704820_pt1 | contig 23915 bp, 20 predicted proteins | sample MGYA00580211_ERZ1673737 | MGnify/ENA primary metagenome ERZ1673737 (study PRJEB41218, sample SAMN15661789) | gut metagenome | host: Homo sapiens | place: Canada: London | collected 2015-08-20/2019-03-30 | study: EMG produced TPA metagenomics assembly of... | reverse complement strand
GCGAGGAGATCAAGTTCGGCGATTACAACGGCGGCTTCTCCAAGGTCTCCATGGGCATGGCCATCACCAAGACCTGCAAGAACCCCGCTGAGGCTGCTACCCTGATCGAGTACCTGTGGAACGGCGACGGTGCTGCCATCATGGGTTCCGAGTGCGGTGTCCCCGCTTCCAAGGCTGGTCTGGCTACCGCTCAGGCTGCCGGCAAGATCAACGAGCTGGTCGCTGAGGCAAACGGCAAGGTCATGAGCTTTGTTTCCTGCCAGCTGGATCCCCTGTTCGAGTCTTCCGACCTGAAGGCTACCGGCACCGGCATCTATCAGGAAGTGTTCGATACCGTTGACTACGACAACAAGAGCGGCGCAGATGTTGTTGACACTCTGCTGGATGGCATGTCTGCTGTTGGCTACACTGTCTGATCTTCTTTGCTGACCTGAGTCAAATTACATATCAGGGGCATCGTCCACCCGTAGGCCCGATGCCCCTTTTTTCTCAGGTACAGGTTACAATTCTCTGACAAATCTGTTGCCAAAGTGTGACATAAGGTTTGTTGCACTGATTTTTACCAAAGGAGGATTCCCGGATGAAAGAAAGCAAAGCGCCCTCTCTCGGGCGTACCCCCGCACAGAAGTTCCTGGATAAGTGGCAGGGTCTGATCTACCTGATCCCCTGGATCATCGGCTTTATCGTGTTCAAGGCCATCCCCTTCGGTCAGTCGCTGTATTACAGCTTCACCGACATGAACTTCTTCAACGGCATCCACCAGTACGGCGTGATGAACTACGTCACCGCCTTCTCTGATGCCAAGGTCACCAAGGCTCTGGTCACCACCTTCAAGTACGCATTCATCACCGTGCCCCTGAAGCTGATCTTTGCTCTGTTCATCGCATACATCCTGAACTTCAAGATTGCCTGCGTAAACCTGTTCCGTACCGTTTACTACATCCCGTCCATTCTGGGCGGCTCCGTTGCCATCGCCGTGCTGTGGAAGGCGGTTTTCCGTGATGATGGTCTGGTCAACACCATCATCCGCGCCATCACCTTCAGCCACGCACAGGGCCCCTCCTGGCTGAGCGACCCCAACTATGCGCTGTGGATCATCTGCTTCCTGCGCATCTGGCAGTTCGGCTCCGCCATGGTGCTGTTCCTGGCCGCCCTGAAGGGCGTGCCTGCAGACCTGTACGAGGCTGCCACCATCGATGGTGCCGGTAAGTGGAAGCAGTTCTTCTCCATCACTGTTCCCATGATCACCCCCATCATCTTCTACAACCTGGTCACTCAGATCTGCCAGGCTTTCCAGGAGTTCAACGGCCCCTTCATCATCACCAACGGCGGCCCGCGCAACTCCACCACCCTCATTTCCATTCTGGTTTACAACTACGCCTTCAAGTCCAACCAGATGGGCATGGCTTCCGCTCTGGCATGGATCATGTTCGTCATCGTCTGCATCCTGACGATCATCGCCTTCACCAGCCAGAAGAAGTGGGTCTACTACTCGGATGAAAGGTAAGGTGTGACAGTATGGGAATGAAAGCATCCAACGCCATTGCGACGTTTTTTAAGTATTTTGTCCTGATTCTGGTTGGCCTGATCATGATCTATCCCCTGCTGTGGATGGTCAGCGCTACCTTCAAGGACAACAGCGAGATCTTTGCAGGCATCGGCCTGTGGATCAAGAACCCCACGCTGGAGGGTTATAAGAACGCGCTGAACAACTTCGGCGGTTCCATCAACATCCTGCAGGCCATGCTGAACACTTATTCTTACGTTCTGCCCAAGGTCATCTGCACGGTGGTCTCCTCCTGCATTGCAGCCTACGGCTTCGGCCGTTTCGACTTCCCCGGCCGGAAGATCCTGTTCAGCATCATGCTGGCCACCCTATTCCTGCCGCAGGTCGTTCTGAACGTTCCTCAGTTCCTGCTGTACACCAAGTTCGGCTGGGTCAACAGCCCGTTCTATCTGGCCATCTGGGTCCACTGCGCATTTGCAACTGAGACCTACTTTGTTTACCAGCTGGTGCAGTTCATGCGCAACGTCCCCCGTGATCTGGACGAGGCTGCCTCCATCGACGGCTGCAACTCCTTCCAGACCCTGTACAAGGTCATTGTCCCCATGCTGATGCCCGCTCTGGTGTCCTGCGCACTGTTCCAGTTCATGTGGAGCTGCAACGACTTCATGGGCCCCCTGCTTTACGTGCAGACCCCTGCAAAGTACCCCATGTCCCTGTTCGTCAAGCTGTCCATGGACGGTGATACCGGCTTTGCCTGGAACCGTATCCTGGCCCTGTCCCTGATCTCCATCCTGCCGCAGCTGATTGTTTTCTTCTGTGCACAGGATCAGTTCGTCGAAGGTATCTCCGCCGGTGCTGTCAAGGGCTAAGCACCCCCTCTGCGGACAGAACCATTGACTTTCGATGAATAAGCAACGCCCCCTGTGCGCAGCACAGGGGGCGTTGTTCTTATCCGCGGTGGCTCTTGCGGTATTGCAGCGGCCCCGTTCCCATCGTCTCGCGGAACACGCGGCGGAAATGGGCGGCGGAGGCAAAGCCGGTCTGCTCGGCCACCGCGCTGATGTTCAGGTCGGTGCTCTCCAGCAGACGCTGGGCAGCCTCGATGCGGCGGCCATTGATGTAATCCACAATGGACTGGCCCGTAACCCGCCGGAACAGCCGGCTCAGATAATAGGGCGACAGGTAGAACCGCGCAGCCACATCTGTCAGGGAAAATTTCTGCTGGTAGTTGGCTGCAAGGTAAGCGCAGATCTGTTCCACCGTCTCGTTGCGGGGGCGGATGTCCTGCTTTTCACTGCGGCACTCCTGCTCCACATAGTGCAGGATGAGGGTAAGATAGATCATGCCGGGGCTTTCCGGCTCGCTCTCGGCGCTCTGCATCATGCCCAACAGGGTGCGCAGGCGGCCTGACCACTGCACCGGACCGTACAGGGCCGTTTGTGCTCCCGGCTCGAACAGCGGCATGAAATCCCGCTGCATCAGGTTCTTGAGCACCGGGAGAACGCCCGCCGGAAACCGGCAGCTGAGGAGCTCAGGGGCAATGTGGCCCGCCTGCTGCAGCAGGCCCCCGCCGGGGCCCAGCAGCAGCACACAGCCCGGGTTTACCAGCAGGCTCTCGCCGCCCCGCACCAGCGTAAAGCTGCCGCCGGACACCAGAATGATCCGGCAGATCTCCTCCTCCTCAGCCAACTCATACTGGCCGGTCTGGAACCGCAGCGCCTTTGCCGTTACCCGGCCGCTCCATTTTTCCCGTTCCGCTTTCATCCGCACACCCCATTCAACAGTTTCTTTTTCTCAGTGTACCATGCCCGCCACCTGTGGGCAACCCATAAATCTTTCAACATCCAAGGAGGCATCCTGTTTATGAAGCTTTCCCTGATCCGTTCCATGACCCGCAGCGCCGTGTTCGAGCTGGAAAACGGCCTGTGCTATCGTCCGGCGCATCCCTTCACCGTTCAGCTGAACGGCGAGACCGTTTACACTGCCTGCGAGACCAATGTGTTCTCCCTGTTCAGCCTGCTGCCCGGCACCCCCTACACCGTTGCAGTGGAAGCCGAGGGCGAGACTCTGACCCTCGATTTCACCACTGAGGCTGAGACCTTCTTTGTGGACGCATCCCGCTACGGCCTGGTGGCCGATGGCACCACCGACAACACCGGCAAGCTGCAGGCTGCCCTTTCCACCTGCCCCAAGGGCGGCACGGTGTATGTGCCTGCCGGGCGCTACCGCACCTCCAGCCTGTTTATGAAGAGCTGCACCACCCTCTACCTGGAAAAGGGCGCTGTGCTGCTGGGCGACAACGACCGCACCCACTACCCCATCCTGCCCGGTGTCATCCCCAGTGAGAACGAGGTGGATGAATATTACCTGACCGGCTGGGAGGGCAACCCGCTGGACAGCTTTGCAGGTCTTTTGAACATCACGCAGGTGCACGACGTGGTGGTGACCGGCGAGGGCACACTGGACTGCGATGCCCAGAACGGCGACTGGTGGATCAACCAGAAGGTCAAGCGGATCGCATGGCGGCCCCGCGCGGTGGCCGCAGTGGACAGTGAGAATGTCTGCCTGCACGGCATCACGGTGCAGAACAGCTACTCCTGGACCATCCACCCCATCTTCGTCAAGCATCTGGATCTGCTGAACTTCAACATCAACAACCCCTACAACGCCCCCAACACCGACGGCATCGACCCCGAGAGCTGCGAGTACATCCGCATCATCGGCGCGAACATCCACGTGGGTGACGACTGCATTGCCATGAAAGCCAGCAAGGTGTTCCTGGGCATGAAGCTGAAAAAGAGCTGTGAGCACACTGTGATCCGGAACTGCCTGCTGGACAAGGGTCATGGCGGCATCGTCATCGGCAGCGAGATGAGCGGCGGCGTGAAGGATATGGTGGTGACCCAGTGCCTGATGGACCACACTGACCGCGGCCTGCGGGTCAAGACCCGGCGCGGCCGCGGCAACACCGCCGTCATCGACGGGCTGGTGTTCCGCAATGTGGAGATGCGCGGTGTCAAGACCCCCTTTGTCATCAACATGTTCTATTTCTGTGACCCGGACGGCCACAGCCCCTATGTCCAGTGCCGCGATGCTATGCCGGTGGATGAGTACACCCCCAAGCTGGGCAGCCTGACCATGGAGGATATCGTGGCCACCGACGCACAGTTCGCGGGCTGCTACTTCGACGGCCTGCCTGAGCAGCCCATCGAGCGCATCTCCATGAAGAATGTCACCATCACCTTTGACCCCAACGCCGAAGCCGGTCAGGCCGCCATGGCGGACAACCGCCCCAACGTGAAAAAACTGGCCATCTACGCGGAGAACGTCAAGGAGATCGACCTGCACAACGTCAAGATCACCGGCTACGAGGGCGAGCGCCTGCGCTTTGCCAATGTCGGCCATTTCGAGGAGGACTGACCCATGACCCATGAAGAAATTCTCACCCTGCTGGGCGACTATGTGGACTACCTGATCGCCAATTCCAGTGCCGAGGCCCCCATGTGGAACATTGAAAAGGTGCGCAGCGGCAAGCCCAACAAGTGGAACTACATCGACGGCTGCATGATCACCGCCTGCCTGAGCCTGTACAAGACCACCGGCGATGAGAAGTATCTGGAGTTTTCCAAGGAGTTCATCGACTACTTTGTGCAGCCGGACGGCTCCATCAAGACCTACGACCCCAAGGAGTACAATCTGGACAACGTGAATCAGGGCAAGAACCTGTTCATTCTGTATGATATCTACGGGGACGAGAAGTACCGCAAGGCCATCGACACCATCCGCAGCCAGCTGCTCACCCAGCCCCGCACCAAGGAGGGCAACTTCTGGCACAAGGACATCTATCCGTGGCAGGTCTGGCTGGACGGCACCTACATGGCCCAGCCCTTCTACATGGAGTACGAGACCCGCTTCAACAAGATGCAGGGCTGCATCGACAGCTACAAGCAGTTCATGAACATCAAAAAGCACATGCGGGACGAAAAGACCGGCCTGTACTACCACGGCTACGACGAGAGCCGCCAAATGTACTGGGCTGACCCCGTGACCGGCTGCAGCCCCAACTTCTGGCTGCGGGCCATGGGCTGGTTCATGGTGGCCATGGTGGATGTGCTGGAGCGGATGGACGAGCAGCTGTACAACGAGTACCGTGGCATCATGGCACAGCTCCGCCAGACCATTGAGGATGTGCACAAGTTCCAGGACGAGGAGACCGGCATGTTCTGGCAGGTGATGGATCACCCCGGCGTGGAGGGCAACTACCTTGAGACCAGCGGCACTGCCCTGTTCGCCTATGCGGTGCTCAAGGGCGTGCGCCTGGGCTACCTGCCCAAGCGGATGGCTGCCTGGGCTGAGAAAGCCTTCTACGGCACCTGTGACAGGTACCTCTCCAAGAACCCGGACGGCAGCTTACAGCTGGATGGCATCTGTCTGGTGGCAGGTCTGGGCGGCAAGGACCACCGCGACGGCTCCCTGGCCTACTACTTCAGTGAGCCTGTGGTCTGCAACGATGCCAAGGGTGTAGGCCCCCTGGTGCTGGCCTACACCGAGATGATCGCCCGCAAGTAATACACGATACAGCAAAAAGCGAACCGCCATGGTGACAGATGCCATGGCGGTTCGCTTTTACACTTTTTTCTTCGAGCACCCATCGTCCGGGTGCACATTCAGTATACCCGGACAGGTGCCCCCTGTAAAAGGTATCTTTTGTATTGCTGTGATATGTTTTTTGTATGGTTCACACTTCCGTGTGGGAGGCCGCGCTGCTGTCCTCATTTTCCTCATCGAGGTCCGGGCCGGTGCCATCGTCCAGATCAAGGCGCAGGCGGTCGCTTTCCGCATCATTCAGGCCCCGCTCCTGCCGGGCATCGTATTCGATCCAGAACTCCTCCCGGTGCAGGGCAAAATCAAAGGCTGCCATCAGGCAGGCCCCGCCAAAGGCGCTGACCATCAGCACGATGCAGAGGAACACCGAGAGGAAATCGTACTTCCAGCGCTGGGGCCTTGCGGCAAAATACAGCACCTCGCACCCCAGCAGGATCAGCCCTGCCGCCGGAGCGATCTTCAGCGCAAGCTCCCAGTTGAAATGCGGCACAAAGAAATAGCAGAGGAACAGCACGCCGCAGACGATCAGGCAGACTCCCAGTGTCAGGGTGCCCACCCGGCGCACCGGGGCGCTCTCCGGGGCTTTGGGGGCCGGGCGCTCTGTTGTGTTATTCTTCTCGTCCATCGTCTTCATCCTCCGGGTCAAGGGTCACCTCACCGGTCGTATCCGGCTCTGCCTTGCGGGCAAAGTGATCCAGCAGGCTGGGCATCTTCTTTTCAGGCTGATACTCCTGAAAATCGGTTTCCTCCGGTGCAGCTTCCGGGGCAGCCTTCTTTGCCCTGGGCCCACGCACCAGCCAGATGCCGCACAGGATCAGTGCCACGCAGAGCACCACCTCGGGCAGTTGATCCATCACCAGATAGATGGCCCGCCACACCGGAGCTTTCTGGCCCCAGCGCCACAGGATATCGCCCAGCGTGTTCATAATGATCTGCTCGTAGGCGATCAGCGCACCGATGGCGATCAGGCACCAGCCCACCAGCTTGTGGCTGTCCATCATCATCCGGGCAAGGCGCTTGTCCTGCGGGTCGAAGTGGACCAGATAATCGTCCTCCGGGGCGGTGCCCATGCTGATCTGGGCACGCAGGTTGAAGGTGTCGAAAAAGCTGTACATGAACACCACCAGCAGCGCAAACGCGATGGGTGGGATCAGCATGGCTGCCATGCTGATGGCAGCCGCCATCAGCATCAGCGAAAGACCGCGCTTCATATATCCCTGATACATCTGGCCCGCGCCCGGGATAAAGGCGAACAGCAGGGTCAGGATGCCATTTTTCTTCATAATCGTTCCCTCATTTCTCTGTATTCTGGGTATTGCCCGCGATCTTATCGGTCACATTCGTGAGCAGCTTGTGGAGCAAAGAGGAGCCTTCGCCGGCATAGCGGCGGTCCTGTTTTGTCTCCATGGGTCTCCCCAGCTGTTCCGGCGCGGCCTGCGGCCGGTCGTCCTCAATGGGGCGGTATTGCGGGGTGTTCTCCGGGGCCGGGTCATTCCGGCCGGGTTCCCAGAGCTGGCTCTGGTCGGTCTCCAGCACGGTCTCCCGCCCGGCACCATACTGGATGATCTGCTGCAGCGCCCCGCTCCGCCACAGGGTCAGGGCCAGCACAGCGGCCACACCGGCCACGGCAGCCCTGCCATAGGTATTCTGCATCAGGCGGGCCCAAATCGTGCCCATCACCGCGCCCTGCACACTCTTTGGCGGTTTTTCCAGTGCATCGGCGGTCAAAAGGGCCGTGTAACGGTCCATGCACTGGTCACAATAAGAGAGGTGTTCGGCGGCTTCCAGCCTGCCCAGCTCATCCAGCTGGCCGTCCATCATGGCCCGGAAGCCCGCGTCGGTCATGCAGCCATCTTCACGAAACAATTCCATCTTCGCTCCTCCTTTCCTGACGGATCTGCTCCGCCAGCATTTTCTTTGCCCGGTAGATCTGCGCCTCCACCGTCTTTTGGGGCCTGCCGCAGAGGGCTGCCGCCTCGGCGGCGGTGCGGCCCTCCAGCAGCATCAGGCGGCAGGGGGTGCGGTACGGCTCCCGCATCCCCAGGATCTTCTCGGTCAGGGTCTCCTCGCTCATGGCATCCAGCACCTGCTGCTCCGGGTCGGAGCCGGGCGGCGCGCCTTCCAGTGCAAGGATATCATCTCCCGGGGTGTTCACCCGGCGCACCCACGCACTGCGCAGGTAGTCCTTGGCTTTGTTGGAAGCGATACGCGCCAGCCACTGCTTTTCGTACCCGGGCGGGCAGCGGTCAATGGCCCGCCACGCGGCCAGAAAAGTCTCCTGTGCCAGATCCTGGGCATCGCCCTCGTCCGGCACCAGCTGGTGGCAGACCGTGTAGACCAGCCCCTGATACTGCCGCACCAGCGCATTGAATTCCAGTGTTGTCAACGGTCCGCATCCCTCCTTTCCTGCCGCTCTGTAATTGAATACGAAACAGAGCGCGGTTTTCCTGCAAAAATTTTGAAAAATAAAAAAAAAAAATGGATCAAACCTCTCAGGCGCTTCGCGCCAGTACGGGTTGCGGCTCCCAGCATCCACTTCGTGCTGTAAACAGCACTCGTATCTTGCTGGCCGCGGCCCCAACAGCAACGCCCTTCATCCGCCACTGGCGGCGGTTGTTGCTGTTGCTCCTAGTAGGGGAGCCCTTGGCATAATGGGCAAGTCTCTTTTGCAAAACTTCAAGTTATGCTATACTGTTATTATACTATAAGAAGGAGGCGTTTTCCATGGGGGGAAGCACCAAACAGGCCCTGCTGCAGGCGCTTTCGGCGGCAGAGGGAACCTATATCTCAGGCCAGCAGCTGGCCGAAGCGCTGGGCGTGAGCCGCGCGGCTGTCCACAAGGCGGCACAGGCGCTTTCGGCCCAGGGATACGCGCTGGATTCCGCCCCGCGCCGGGGCTACCGGCTGGCAGGCGGTGACCCCTTCTGCGCCGAAGCGGTGGGCCCCTACCCCGCCCCCATTCACATCTACGACACACTGCAAAGCTCCAACCTGACGGCCAAGCAGCTGGCACTGGGCGGTGCACCCCACGGCACGCTGGTGCTCACGGCCCACCAGCAGGCGGGGCGCGGGCGGCTGGGGCGGCGGTTTGAGAGCCCCGCCGGGAAGGGAGTCTACCTCTCCCTCATCCTGCGGCCTGCCCTTTCTGCTGCCGATGCCCAGAGCGCGACCATCAGTGCAGCGGTGGCCGTGGCCCGGGCTGTCAAGGCCCTGTGCGGACTGGAACTGGGCATCAAATGGGTGAACGACCTTTACTATCAGGGCCGCAAAGTCTGCGGCATCCTGACCGAAGCCGGAACTGACATGGAGAGCGGCCAGCTGGAATGGCTGGTGGTGGGCATCGGCCTCAACCTGATCACCTCCCCTGCCGACTGGCCCGAGGAGCTGGCCCGCACGGCAGGCAGCCTTTACCCCGGCGGCCCCGCACCCGTGAGCCGGGCGGTGCTGGCCGGGGCCATTGCCCGGGAGCTGCTCTCCCTCTGCCCGGCCTTCGACTGTCTGGACGAGTACCGGGCCCGCTGCTTTGTGCCGGGCCATTGGGTCACTGTCTGCACCGGGGCCGAGACCTATGCCGCAAAGGCCCTTTCCATTGACGATGCGGGCCGTCTGGTGGTGGAGCGCGAGGGCGGCAGGCAGGTTTCCCTGCAGCACGGCGAGGTCAGCATCCGGCCGACAAGGACAGGGTGAGTCATTTTTCCGATTGTATTTTATCGATCGGATGTCTTTAACAGAAGTTTGCGCACTGCTGACCGTCATCATCGGTTTGCTGACGTTGATGGTCACCGTTGTCAAAGCCGCATTTGATGCTGGCCGGAAAATTTCTAACAAAGAACACGAAAAAAATTTCCAGTCAGGTGAAAGGATTCCTCATTTTTTGCATTATAGGAAGTAGAAGAGTATAAGCCCCCATACTACCCAGCCGGGAGACCGGCGCAAGGAAAGTGAGGAATCTCCTATGAAGAAACGACTACTCAGCCTGTTGGTGGCAATCAGTATGGTGCTGACGTTCCTGCCCGTGTCGGCCCTGACCGCAGCAGCAGCGGAGGATAGCAGCAACGGCGAACTTAAAATCGGACAAAACTGTTATCCTGTTCTGGATAATATCCCTCACCAAACAGTCAACGGGCATGATATCTACACTGGTGATGGCTGGACTTACGATGCCGATGAAAATTGTAAAATTCTGACCCTGTGCCCCAGTGCGCCAACAAACTATGATTTTTTTGCCATTCACGTAGGGCACTCCATCACAACCGACTGTAACCTGGTAATTGGCGAAAATGCAACCGTTACGGATGGAAATTTTATGGCCTCTGTTACGAACAATGGCACTATCAAAGGCGGCATTTTTAAGGATGCTGTTACAAACCATGGCACAATAATCGGTGGCCGTTTTTTCTCTTCGGTCACCAATGAATCGGATGGCATCATTGAAAATGGTCAGTTTGGTGATTGGGCTTCTTCGCGCACCGTTACAAACAATGGCGGCACGATCAACGGCGGCACTTTCAAAGATGAGCTAACCGGAAGTGGCATAGAACCGGGTTATACCCTCACAGCAATAAACCCCATCGATTTTATCGATGTTTCGGTCAATGGGTATCGCAATTCATGCTATATCATCCCGAATCAAACATATCATGCTTCTGTCAGAATTGTTTATGTTTTTGACCATACTAGTGGTAGTTCATCACTCCCACCACTTGTTGTAACCATTGATAGTGCGCAGCACATGCTTCTTTCCGACTGGTGTGTGAGTGATCTCAAGATTGAGTTCGAGGATATCCGCGGAGTTTATGAAGTCACCTTCACCGCACCGCCTGCAAACGGCTCAACCGTAACCATCAGCCCGCTGACCCGGCTGGTGATTGAGAAAAGCGGTTACCCTGCCGTGGCACAGGATTGGAACGGCAACCGGGCGAATTATACCGGCGATGGTTGGAAGTTTGAAAACAACAGCCTGATTTTGGAGCCTACCGCCGAGAAAAGCTATGACTTTACCAGCCCCGACCTGAACCCCCATAGGGTGGCGGTGAACTGCTCGGTTGCGGTGAACAGCAACGCCACCATCACCAACGGCATTTTCCTGAAAGAAGTTACCGGCAGCGCCCTGAACGGCGTGTTCCTGAAAGTTCCCAATGGCTACGAGAACAGCGCCAAGAAAATTACCGTTTCTGATAACGGAAAAATCACTGCGCTGAAAATGAGCGGTGATACCACTGCGCTGGACAGCGCCGCCAATGAACTTTATGTGGTCGGCCAGCCCACCGGCACCCTGTATGTGACGCTGAGCAGCGGCAAGGTACGGGAAGTACAGTTGCCCCTTACGGCTGACCTTGAGCTGCAATTGAACGACCCGGCACCCAAACCCGAACCGGAACCGGAGACCTACACCCTGAAAGTGGTGGGCGGCAGCTTTACGACCGGCGGCAGTGATGCGCTGACCAGCGGCACCGTGCCGGTGGATGCAGAAGCAAAAGTGACCCTGAACCCGGATGCCGTGCCGGAGGGCATGGTGTTCGACCAGTGGACCATCAGTGAGGAAAGCCTGCTGGGCAACCCCAATGTGGCCTACAACGCCGAAAGCTTTACCATCCCGGCCAATGCGGTGGAAAACGGCAAGACCGTTACCGTGGAAGCCCAGTACCGGGAGGCCAGCATCGAAGATGACGGCCCCGGTATTCTGGAAACGGCTGCCATGATCGGCGTTGCCGGTACTGGCGCTGCCGTGCTGGGCTACACCGGCTACATGATCGGCACCGAGCTGTACCTGAACACCGTTCTGCCTGCCGGTGCGGCCATCCCCAACAACGCCGGGGAGCTGGTCCTGCTGCTGTGGGAAGCCGCCGGGACCCCGGCCCCCGCTGCTCTTCTCCCTGCCGATGCTGCCCCGGTCCAGCAGGCCCTTGCATGGGCCATCGAGAACCAGCTCCTCGCCCCGGATGTGTCTGCGGAGGATTCCGTCAGCCGCTGGGAGGTTATTCGGAGCTGGAATCAGCTAAAGGGGTAAGTGGCGAACCCTCTCAGTCAAAGCTTTCGGCTTTGCCAGCTCCCCCAAAGGGGGAGCCAAGGGCAATCCCAGATTTAGCAGCATCTGCCCTCTGTGATGTCTTGCCTCTCCCTTCGGGAGAGGTGGCATTGCGCAAGCAATGACGGAGAGGGTGAGGATGCTAACTAAACAGCGACCTCCCCGGTGCGATCTGCACTGGGGGGGTCGCTGTTATTGTTGCTTCAGGAAATATGTACCGCTTCCAGCACCCTGATGCCCTCCTGCTCCATCACGTCGCGCAGGGCCTCGAGGTAGCCGGGCTTGTCCACCTTGTTCTCAATGCAGCAGGTCAGCACGCCGTGCAGGCTGGTGACCTCCATTGCAAGGGACGCACCGTCCGGCAGCACCCAGGTCTGGAAATCGGTCAGGTACGCTTCCAGCTCCGGGCTGTGCGGCAGCAGCGGGCTGCCGATGTAGCTGACCCAGAAATCTGCCGGGAAGCCGCTGATGTACTCGCCCATCTGGAACACACGCTTCTTGATCTTGAGTGCGGCCTTCTGCCGGAACACCTGATACACCCAGCCCATCTGTTCGGTCATGCGGAACAGGCGGCGCTCCGGGGTCAGGCTTTCCCGGATCTCATGGTCGAGCCGCTTTGCAAAGCTGTGGAGCCGGGCCTGCGGTTCCAGCTGCAGAGACAGCTGAAAGGACGCAATGCAGTTGTACAGGGCATGCGGCACCCCCAGCGCCGCGCGGGTGTCGGCGGCATAGCTGTACACAAGATCGTTCTTTTCCAGATACCGCTGCGCTGCCTGGCAGGTCAGCCCCATGAGGGCGCTGAAGGGCTTCACGCCCTCCTTCTGCGCCAGATCCACAAGGCTCTGTCTGTCCAGCCGCAGCCGCTGAAAATGGGGCGTGCCTTCGTGGATCTGCAGCACGTCCTTCTGCATGTTGTTGGCCACCTGGCTCTCTGGGTAGCGGGCCAGCAGCTGTTCCACATCGTAGGGCGGGTCAGAGGCAAGGGGCTCGCACACAAAACCGGCGTTGGAGCGCAGGTTGCAGTAGAGCTTGAGCAGCAGGGTAAAAAAGGGCGAGCCACCCCGGCCATCGGCCAGGAAGTGGAACCAGTCCAGATAGACCGTGTTCCCCTCACAGCCCAGCGAGAAGAGATAATCGTTCGTCTCCTCGGGGATCTTTGGCTGGGTGCTGCCCTGCCGCACACGGCAGGGGGCGGTGTTGGGTTCCAGATGGGCCTCCCGCTTTTCCCACACCACATGGCAGAAATAATATTCTGCCAGCGGGCGGGCCGCATCCAGTGCCTGCTGCAGAAGGGCCGGGTCAACGGCCTCCTTCAGCGTGGCCTGATAGCGGCAGAGGACCTGATTTTCACGGTAATAGTATACGATGCCCTGAAACACCGCACGCTGCTCTGCATTCATCCGGAATTACCCCGCGTTCTCGGCCAGATAATCGGCCAGATCGCCGATGGTCACAAAGTTGCGCAGCTCCTTTTCGGGGATGCGCAGACCAAAGGTCTCTTCCAGATCGGCCACGACGGTCAGGATCTCCATAGAGGACAGATCCAGATCATCCATCATCACGCTGTTTTCGTTGACATCCTCGGGCGAGATCTCTGCCACATCCTCCAGAATTGCCAGGATCTGAGACATGATTTCTGCTCTTTCCATCAAAAAATCTTCCTTTCCGTGAGGGATTCTTTTATCGCCTGCAAGGGCGCAGTTTCAGTATGCCACGCGCCGGGCCGATTTAGCCAGCCGGCGGGGCATTCCTGTGTTTTATAATACCTGTTTTATGGAGGAAATGCAACACACCGACCGCCCGGTTTTGCGCTTTTTTTACAATTTCCGCGCTTACCTGCGCAGCAGCTTGCCCATGGCGTTGCGGGGCAGGGGCTCGGTGCTGAACTCCACCGCCGTGATCCGCTGGTACAGCGGCAGGGTACGGTTCAGCCCGGTGATAAAGGCCCGGACCTCCGCCTGCTTTTCCTCGGCACAGCAGATCAGTGCGCCGATCTTTTTGCCCATCTCTTTGACCACGCACTCCTGCACCTCAGGGCAGGCGTTGAGCCTTCTTTCCAGCTCCTCGGGACTGACGTTCTCGCCGGTGCCCAGAATGATCAGGTTCTTCTTCCGGCCCACCATGTAGTAATAGCCGTCCTCGTCCTCACGGGCCAGGTCGCCGGTGTGGAGCCAGCCGTCTTTGTCGATGATCTCGGCGGTGGCTTCGGGATCCTTATAGTAGCCCAGCATCACACAGCCGCCCCGGATGCAGATCTCGCCGGTCTCATCCAGCTTGTACTCGCAGTGGCTGTCCGGCTTGCCCAGCGCCCGGATATGGGGCTCTGCTTGGGCGTAGTTCACCAGACCATCGCCGCAGGTCTCGGTCATGCCGTAGCACTGGGTGATGTACATGCCGTTTTCCACCAGACCCAGCAGCATCTCGCTGTCGAACATGGCAGAGCTGCCGCAGGGGTTCCACAGGCCGTTCAGCTTATCGGCGCGGCCGCGCTTGACATCCTTGTAGATGCTCTCCATCAGCACCGGGGCCACGGCAATGGAATCGCTGTGCATCAGCCCCAGATCCCGGTAGAAATTCCGCAGATCACTGCAAAGGTTCAGGGCCCAGCCCTTGAAGGGCCAGGAGAACAGGCAGATAAAGGTGCCCAGATGGAACAGGGGCAGGATGGCAAAGTTGCTCAGGACATCGTTTTTGTCCTCGGGCAGCTGCCGGTGCTTGAAGTCCAGCAAGTGGTCGCCCATGGCAACGTGCATCTGCATCACGGTAAAGAAGTTCCGCTCTGCCAGCATCACGGCCTTGCTGCGGCCGGTGGTGCCGGAGGTGAACAGCATGACCATCAGGGCATTGGGGTCGATCTTCTTTTCCAGCCCGCCGGGCGCGGTGTCCTTCCAGACATCCATCGGCCGCAAGCGTTCCCCATACGCAGCCTCCAGCTGGTCACGGCAGCCGTAGTCCACCCCATCGTTCAGGATGAGGGCAGGCTCTGCCAGCTCCAGCTCCCAGCTCAGCTCATCCCAGGCCTTTTTCTGGTTCATCGTTACCAGAACAGCCCCGGCCAGCACAGCGCCAAAGGTATTCACGCCGTACTCATAGCAGTTCCGGCTCAACAGGACCACCCGCTTCCCCTCCACCTCCGGGATGTTCCGGGCAAACCAGGCAGCGGCGCGGCGGATATCCTGTGCATACTCGGCATAGGTCTTTTCCTTCACGGTGCCGGTGGCATCCTCTACCCAGCGGAACGCCACCCGCCCGGGGAATTCCTGCTCCATTGTCCGGGTGACAAGATCATAGACATTGTTTACCATGGTCTGCTCCTTTTTTCTCCCGTTTGATTTTACTTGCGCAGCAGCTTGCCCAGCGCGTTGCGGGGCAGGGACTCGGCGCTGCATTCTACAACGGAGATGCGCTTGTACATGGGCAGGGTGCGGTTCAGCTCGGTGACAAAAGCCTTCACCTGCTGCTGCTTGTCATCCTCACAGCAGACCACGGTGCCGATCTTCTTGCCCATCTCCTTGACGATGCACTCCTTGATGGCATCGCACTTGCCCAGCAGCTTTTCCAGCTCCTCGGGGCTGACGTTCTCGCCGCTGTCCAGAATGATGAGGTTCTTCTTGCGGCCGGTCATATAGTAGTAGCCTTCCTCGTCCACGCGGGCCAGGTCGCCGGTGTGGAGCCAGCCGTCCTTGTCGATGGTCTCGGCAGTGGCCTCGGGGTCCTTATAGTAGCCCAGCATCACGCAGCCGCCGCGGACGCAGATCTCGCCGGTCTCGTCCACCTTGACCTCACAGAAGCCGTCCGGCTTGCCCAGGGCACGCAGGTGGTCGCCCTCCTGGGTCACGTTCAGCAGGCCATAGCCGGCCAGCTCGGTCATGGAGTAGCACTGATTGATGTAGAAGCCATTCTTCACCAGATCGCTCAGGATGGCGGGGTCAAGGATGGCAGAGCTGCAGCTCAGGTTCCACAGACCGTTCAGGCGGTCGGCATGGCCGCGCTTGACCTCGTTGCAGATCATCTCCACCAGCACCGGAGGGGTAGACATGGCATCGCTGTGCATCAGGCTCATATCCCGGCGCAGGTCGCGGGCATCACAGCAGAGATTTAGGGTCCAGCCCTGCACGCCATAGACAAAGTAGCAGATGAAACCGGCCAGATGGAACATGGGCACCAGCGTAAAGTGGCTGAAGGTCTGGTCGAGGTACTGGGGTACCAGCCGCTCCTCATAGTCAAGGACGGACTTCAGGCCATCGATGTACATCTGGCAGGCGGTGAAGTAGTTCTTCTCGCTCAGCATCACACCCTTGCTGCGGCCGGTGGTGCCGGAAGTGAACATCAGCATCAGCAAACCCTCGTGGTCGATGCGGTTGACCATCTCAGCCTCAGGGGCAGCGGTCCAGGCATCCATGGGGCGGAGCCGAGCGCCGTAGAGTGCTTCCAGCTGGGCGCGGTAGCCGTAATCGATGCCGTCATTGAAGATGAGGTCCGGCTCCACCATGCCCAGCTCATATTCCAGCTCGGCCCAGGTCTTGCCCTGGTTCAGGGTCACGATGACAGCGCCTGCCATCATGGTGCCGAAAACGACCGCGCCATACTCATAGTTGGTGCGGCTCAGGATGACGATCTTCTTGCCCTTGGGCTCGCCCAGCTCCTGCTGCAGGTAGCCGGTCGCTTTGCGGATATCCTGCACATACTGAGCGTAGGTCTTTTCCACCACCCTGTCCTTGCCCTCCACATAACGGAACGCCACACGGTCAGCATACTTATTCTGCATCGCAGAGATCATATCAAAAACGGTCATCGGCATATTTGCCACGGTCACAACTTCGTTACAAGCCTTGTTTGCCATTATTTTACACTCCCTGTTTATTTTTGTTAAATTATTCCCTTTTGTTTCCGCCAAATGGAATCTTCTGGGCACTCTAGCCTAGAGTATACCGCATAGAGGGCTTAAATGCAAGATTTAATTGCACAAATATGCAATTTAAACTTGCAGTCAATCTGTGCACCCGGATGTAAATCCTGCCTTTTGTTGCGGGCAGGCCGTGAGTGTGGTACACTTTTCCCGGTATCCGCCCACCGTGCTTTCTCCCTGCGTTTGATTGACAGCAAGGGCAAAAAGCATTATACTTATTATAAATATCTCTAATTTTTAACATGATGCGCCAAAAATCCGGCAATTCTGCCATCCCGGGGCGGGGTGCGGCGCAGAGGAGGACCTTTTTATGGAGGGAACCAAACGCCGTGCCGCAAATTCGCTGGGCATGTTCGATCTGCTCAAGGGTGTCGGCATGCTGACCATCGTCTTTGCCCACACCGGTGAGCTTTACCCCATGGGCGATGCCAGCCACATCAACCCGCTGACCTTTTGCATGTTCGCCTACCGCGAATCCCTGATGGCGGCCTTTTACATTGCCAGCGGCTACGGCTTCCGCAAGCGCTCCATCGGCAAGTGTATCGACCAGCAGTTCAAAACGCTGCTCAAGCCTTACATCTATACAGGCATTGCCACCACCGTGTTCCATTTTATCATCCATTACAGCCTGTTCGGCAGCCTGCACAACGCCACCTACGAGACCTACAAGGTGCTGGGCGGCTTTGCACTGGGCCTGCCCCACACGGCCACCTATTTCGGCCAGCTGTTCTTCTCCTGCGGCCCCATGTGGTATCTGCTCTCGCTGATGATCGCATGGGTCCTGCTGGATCTCATCCTGAATATCTTCCCGGAGCAGTACATAAACTGGGCGGTGCTGGGTACCATGCTGTTAGGCTGGGGCATCTGCATCACCTGGGAGGCTCCTTTTTGCATCGGCCAGGGCATGGTCACTGTTCCGGCTCTGTATGTGGGACACCTTGCCAAGAAGTATAAGATCTTTGAGCAGCCCCTCTCGCCCCGTCTGCGCGGCGGGATGATCGCGGCGGCTCTGGCTGTGGCCGCACTGGTGCTTCTTACCAAGAGCACCGACTGTGTCTCGATGGCCGAGTGGACCTTCGGCCCCGTGAGCATCCTGCTGGATGCTGTGACGGGCCTGGGCATCCTTTCCATCGTCATCTGGTTCCAGCGCAGGGTGGAGAACGTTGTCACCCACGCCATCCAGGCCATTGGCCGCCGTTCGCTGTTCATCTTCTGCGTCCACACTGTGGAGCTCACGGCCATTCCCTGGTACCTGATGCCCCAGAAGTTTGCGGCTCACCCGGTGCTGGGCATGGTGCTGCAGTTCACCCTTTCGCTGGGCTCCACCCTGCTCATCTGCGAACTGCTGGTGCGCCGCCGGGACCTGAAGTTCTGGCTCACCTCCCGCCGGGAGCAGAAGGCGGCGGAAGTGCCCCGCCGGCGCAGCGCCCGCACCGAAGCGCCTGAGCGTCATTTTGCGGCAAAACACTGATTTTTTGCAGAGGGTGCACCCTCTGCTGAAGTGAAATAATATTATGAGGAGAATCCGGTTATGAACAACGCAGCTCCTGAGAACACTGCGGCTCTGCAGGAAAAGATCGCCGAGCTGGAACAGCAGCTCAAGCTTTCGGACGAAGGTGCTTCCCATCTGGCAGAGCGCTGCCTTTCCCTGGAACAGAAGGTGCAGTCCTACCTTGCGGCACACCCCCAGCGCGAGATGCACACTGACTCGCCCACTCTGCTGCAGCCGCTGCTCTATTATGATGCAGGCTTCGGCTTTTCGGAAAAGGACACCCTGACCGCGCCCGACTGCACCACCGATGAGCTGACCGGTGCCGTGACCGCGACCTTTGAGCTGCCGGTAGCCGTGCAGGCCCTGCGGTTCGACCCGGGTGAGCTGCCCTGCTGCATCACCAACCTGATCTTTTCAGACGACCGCATCATCTGCGTGCCCACCAACGGCCTGAACCTTTCCGGCGGAAGCACCCTGTTCCTGGGCGATGACCCCAACTACCGGCTGGAGGGCACTACCCACTACCCCGCCGGGATGAAGCTGGTGGTGAGCTACGGCTACTTCCCGCTGGAGACCCTGACGGACGAGCCTTTGTTCTGCGCCGTGCTGCAGGGCGTGCAGCAGCTCCAGCTGCGCAAGGACAGCGAAAAGCAGCATATCCAGCAGCTGGAGCAGAATGCCGCGGCCCAGCAGCAGATGGTGGCCGCCCTGCAGCAGGAGATCGCACAGCTGCACCAGAAAAACGCCGATCTGCAGGCCCGGAGCACTGCCTACGAGACCTCGCTGGAAAGCGTGTTTTCCAGTAAAAGCTGGAAGCTCACTGCTCCCATCCGCAGCCTGATGCGCCTGTTCCACCGTGGAAACTGAGAAGCGGAACGGAGGAACAGCCATGTATAACAATTACACCCCCCTGCAGCAGCGTCAGCTGGCCCTGCAGGAGTACAGCAACACCCAGAGCACCTATCTGCTGGTCTGCGCATCGGCCCGCAGCACGGCCCTGAAAGCCACCCTGACTGACCAGCTCCACCGCAAGTTCCGGCTGGTGGAGCGGCTGGAAGGAGAACTGACCGCAAGCGTAGACGGCGTGCTTCTGGCCGCCGAGGACGTGGAGCTGATGTCCACCGCCCTGATGTACTTTGCCAAAGCCCTGCAGGATGGGGCGGATTACGCCGTCTGCAACGCTGTGTTCGGCTTTGGCGGGGCGACTGCCCTCTATCAGAGCCAGCCGCTGCAGGCGCAGAACCGCTGCGCCGTGGTCAGCCGCACCCTGTTGGAGCGCTGCCGCGCCGCCGCCCATGACCCCGAAAATGTGCCCGAGCTGCTGGCGCTGGCCGCGCAGCTCTGCACTAAGCCCACTCTCATCCCGCAGGCCCTGCTCCACTACGAGCGCGGCATCTGCGCCGAGGATGCGTTTTCGGCCCACGGCAAACGTGCCTTTATTATGAGCCATGTGCTGGATATGACCGGTGCGCCCATCGTGCTGGTGAGTGCCGTGCCGGTGCTGCGCAGCATGGGGTATGAGGTACTTGTGCTGGGCCCCAGTGACGGCGGCTCCCTGCATCTCTTCCTGGATGCCGGGGCCTCGGTCATCACCCGGTCGTCCTGCCGCAATGTCTCCGATGCCTGGGGCATGGCTCTCTGTGCCGACTTCGTCATCGCCAACACAGTGGTCATGGCCCGGGCTGTCCGTGCCCTGAGCGGCACCGCCGTGCCAGTGCTGTGGTGGCTCCACGATGCCTTTGCAGGCTATCCCCACATTGCCCACCAGATCCCCACCCAGCTGGGAGAGAATGTCCGGGTCTACTCGGTTGGCAGCCACGCCGCCAACGCCATGCGCGCCGTGCGGCCCGAGTTCGAGATCCGGCCGCTCATCTACGGCCTGCCCGATTACGCGGCAGAGAACTTTGTCCGCACCGATCTGGGCTACAACCGCGGCCGCCCGCTGTTTGCCACGGTGGGCTCCTTTGAGCGCCGCAAGGGCCACGATATCTTCTGCAAGGCCATCCGCCTGCTGCCGCCCGAGGTACGGGAGAAGGCCTCCTTCCTCTTTGTGGGCCAGGCCGCTGACAAGGAGATGATGGACTCCGTCCGCGCCCTGACCGCAGACTACCCGGAAAACGTGTACTACTGCAAGCGGCTCACCCGTGACGAGATCAAGAGCCTGATGGAGCAGTGCACCGGTTTGGTCTGTGCTTCCCGCGATGATCCCATGCCCACCTTTGTCACCGAGGGTCTGATCTTCGGCAAGCCGTCCATCGTATCGGAGCACACCGGCACCGCCGGGCTCATCTCCGAGGGGCGGAACGGCTTCGTTTACCACAACGACGACCCGCAGCAGCTGGCCGTCCTGCTGGAGCACGCCATTGAACACCCGGAAGAGCTGGCCTCCATGCGGACAGAATGCCGTAAAATGTACGAGCAGTATTATTCCAAGGAGGCTTTTGAGCAGACGCTCCGGGCTGCTGTGGAAGATCTGACAGCGAAAAAGTAACATAAAACCTCTCCGTCATTGCTTCGCAATGCCACTTCTCCTCATAGGGGCAACAGCACCAACCGCCGCCAGTGGCGGATAAAGGGCGTTGCTGTTGGGGCCGCGGCCAGCAAGACACAAGTGTTGTTTACAACACGAAGTGGATGCTGGGTGCCGCAACCCGGGCTTGGCAAACGAAGTAAGCCTGAGAGGTTCTTTTTTATCATATCACACAAAGTGACGAGAAAAATTTTGTTTCAGTTCACAAAAGCAAGGCCCCGCTGTGTTATACTGCAAGCAGTATCGTGAAAGGAGCCTTGTCCCATGGAACAGACCAACACCCCCCAGCAGCCCTCCCGCAAAAAGGCGACCCTTTCTCTGCTGGTCCTGCTGGCGCTGACCTGCGTTGTGGTTTTCATTTTCAGCAGCCACTGGGCCGAGATCTCGACCGCGCTGGTCCAGCTCTCCTTCTGGCAGGTGCTGCTGGTGCTGGCCATCGGCCTGACATACCCCCTGCTTGAGGGAATCGTCTGCTGGCTCATCATCCGCTGCCGCCTGCCGGGCTTCACCCTGCGGCGCGGCATGGATGCCGCCTTTGTGGGCATCTTTGGCAACGTGGTCGGCCTGGGTGCCGGGGCTGTGCCCATGGAGTCCTACTATCTCTACCACTGCGGCCTGCCGCTGGGCCCCGGTGTGGGCCTGATGACCCTGCAATATGTATTCCACAAGACCACTGTTCTGCTCTATGCCACTGTGATGCTCCTGCTGCAGCACCGGTGGCTCGCCGCCAACACCTCCGGCGTGATGCACTATCTGCCCGCCGCCTACTGCGTGGTGGCGCTGGTCATCGTGACGCTGGTGCTGCTCTGTGTCTCGCCGCTGGTGCAGCGGCTGGCCCGCTGGGCCATGGGCTTTCTGCCCAAAACGGAACCGTGGCAGACCCGCCGGGAAAAGTGGCTGGAGCAGCTGGACACCCTGGCCACCGAGAGCCGCCTCCTGCTGGCCGACAAGGGCCGCTGTGCCCGCATCCTTGCCGTGCAGACCCTCAAGCTGTTTCTGATGTTCACCCTGCCGTGGTTCTGCATCCGCTTCATGGGGCTTTCCTGCGGGCTGAGCTTCTGGCAGGTACAGCTGCTCACCAGCCTGATGCTCTTCCTTTCCAACGCCCTACCCAATGTGGCAGGCATGGGCTCCATTGAAACTGCCTTTCTGCTGGTGTTCAGCAGCTTTATGACCAGCGGCGAAGCCATGAGCACCCTGATGCTCTTCCGCATCGCAAGCTACTATTTTGTGTTTGCCGCCAGCGCCGCAGGTACCTTTGCGGCGCAGAAGCATCTGGAGAACAGTTGACATCCTGCGCGTTCCGGCACTATAATGAAAGCGTACTCTTTGAAGATCTCTGGCCGCCTGCTGTGCGGCCCGCCAAAGGAGAACGCCTTATGGAAAACAAAAGTCTCCGTTTTTATGCCATCATGGCCCTCTGGGTCGTGTTGTTCGTGCTGTTGTTCGTTTCCAACCGCCGCGTTGACCTGAAAACTGATATCAATAAAAGCACTTCTGTCTCCGTCAGCGTGGAGGATACCGTCAGCCTGAGCCCCTCTGTGGTCACCACCCGTGCCTATTCTGCGGGCGATGATACTTATCAGGCATTTTTCGAGATCCTGCAAAACGCGAGCTGCTACCAAAAATTCAGTCAGAATGCCCGCTCCTATTCTCACGACTACGAAGCGCATTCCATCACCCTGCGCTTTGCAGATGATGCCAGCCAGAACCTGCTTTTCACCGTCTATTCAGACGGAGTCTGCCAGGTAAACGGAAAATTCGTCTTCCTCCGCTCCCCCGATGGAAACGCGGAGGCGATCTACCAGCTGCTGCGGGATGCGGTGGTGTAAAGAATGTTGTCCGCTCCCCGGGATGCGGCTGATAAACGACCGGAACAAAACAAAAATCGGGGCACTCAGGTGGTCAAGCTGAGTGTCCCGTTTTTGTTTTCATCTGCGCACAGTGCCGTACCAGAGCCCTGTGTGCCGCGCAGCGGATGCAGAGCAAACCAGAATGCTGCATCCTGCCAAGAAAAAGAGAGTATGGAATGGAGGAATGGAACGGAGCGCTTGCAGACGCTCCGTTTTTTGGTGCATCGTGGTTAGAATTAGCTAACCGCCGCTGCGAGAACAGAATACCATAAGCGGTTAGTCTTGTCAACCCTTAATTTGCAATTTTCCGCGAAAAAGGTGTGTGTCGCCGGGGTTTCAGCTTTTTTTCTACATTCTGCCCAAAGAATCCCCCTTGCTTTGGAAGAAAACCCACTTGTTTTCTATTGCTTTTTAAAGTGGTTCTTGTTATTATAGTAACGCAAGATTTTGTGGGCAAGCTTTCATTTTTGTCTACACCTTGTAGTTGAAACTGCCGCAGACGGCAGTTCAAGACCGTTTCGCCCCCAGAAAGCCGCCGATGCAGTGCGGTTTTTCAAAGGCTCAATAGTTAGAATGTGCTAACCATGCGCATGGAATGGAGCAAGGAGGTTCCAATGATCAATTTTGAACAGTGGGAAGGCTTTGAGGGCCGCATCTGGAAAGAGGAAGTCAATGTCCGCGACTTCATCCAGAAGAACTACACCCCGTACGACGGCGACGAAAGCTTTCTGGCTGGCCCCACCGAGGCGACCGATAAGCTGTGGGGTGCCCTGCAGAAGCTGCAGAAGGAAGAGCGCGCCAAGGGCGGCGTGCTGGACATGGAGACCGAAGTCGTCAGCAGCCTGACCGCTTACGGCCCCGGCTATATCGACGAGACCCTGAAGGATCTGGAGCAGATCGTCGGCCTGCAGACCGACAAGCCCCTGAAGCGTGCATTCATGCCCTACGGCGGCATCAAGATGGCAGAGCAGGCCTGCACCACCTACGGCTA
>ERZ1673737.1372-NODE-1372-length-24002-cov-5.448866_pt1 | contig 24002 bp, 17 predicted proteins | sample MGYA00580211_ERZ1673737 | MGnify/ENA primary metagenome ERZ1673737 (study PRJEB41218, sample SAMN15661789) | gut metagenome | host: Homo sapiens | place: Canada: London | collected 2015-08-20/2019-03-30 | study: EMG produced TPA metagenomics assembly of... | reverse complement strand
ATACGAGCAGGAAGTGTCCAAAATGCGGACATATATCGAAAGATAACAGACTTTCCCAAGCTAAATTCTTATGTACAAACTGTGGATATACAGCCAATGCGGATGAAAACGCAGCGGAAAATATCCTAAGGGCATCTCTTGCCCGGCTAGCGCAGGAAGTGAACTTTCAAAAGAGTCAGCACTGCGAACCCACTGAAGCTAGGTAGTAATCTAAGCAGTAGGAATCCCCTTGCTTTAGCAAGGGGAGGAAGTCAATAAAGATTAGCTTATTTATCTAAGCTTAAACTAAAAGAAGCTAAACGCAATCTATTAAACAATTAAGTTTAAAAAATATGTACGTAAAAAAATATTAGGATGTGGATTTTTTGCGATATTATGATGGCCGTTCAGTCACTTTTGAATTAAAGCTTTTTATTTAATTTTATTTTGAAGGTTAATTATGGCAAAAGTTCAAGCTCGCGGATTTACACGTATATATCGCGCTTTCTTTTACAGCATGAAAGGTTTTAAAGCAGGTTTTATCAATGAAGCTGCTGTCAGACAAGAGTTTGTCTTAGCTTTAATTTTAACTCCTTGTGCTTTTTTTGTTGCCTCATCAATAAGTTCTTTATTGTGGTTAATTGTCATGCCATGGCTTACCTTAGCTTTTGAGCTTATGAATTCAGCAATAGAGGCTGTAGTCGATAGAATTGGTCTTGAGCGCCATGAATTATCCGGAAGAGCTAAAGATTTAGGTTCAGCTTGTGTTTTTGTATTATTGATATTAACTCTTTTAGTTTGGGGTATTGCAATTGCTGAATGTTTAGGGTGGAGTTTTGGCAAATAATTTTCTCAAAGATCCTGAATATTATATGCATTTAGCTTTGGCACAAGCGCGCTTAGCTTTAGAGCATGGAGAGATCCCGGTAGGATGTGTTATAACTGATGAGGAAGGACGAGTAGTAGGTCAAGGGTGCAATATGACCATATCTACATCAGATCCTACCGCACATGCCGAGGTGATGGCTCTTCGTAATGCAGGAGAGCGACTTAAAAACTATAGATTGCCAGATCTATCTTTATATGTGACCTTAGAGCCTTGCTGTATGTGCTCAGGGGCGATTATTCATGCCCGCATTAAAAATGTTTATTTTGGCGCCTCAGATCCTAAAACAGGTGCTTGTGGCAGTATGTTTAATGTTTTAAACGATGATCGTCACAATCACCACCCTAATATTGTGGGGGGAATTTTGCAAGATGAATGTGCTGATGTTTTGCGTAGTTTTTTTAAAATGCGCCGCAAAATGCATAAAGAGGGGCGTGATTGGCTAAAAGAGCGCGGTCGAAATCGTGATTGGTTAGAAAAAAAATAAAGAAAGTCCCTATAACCCCATTAAATGGGATTATAGGGGCATATTTTTAGAGGAGATCTTTATAAATTTTGGCAATTTCAGATACAGTTAATTGATCGTTACTGTTTGAAATGAGCATATGCTGGCGGGTTAAAACTAAATCAGTATATTCAAGTATATTATCCTCTTTCATACCGTATTCTCGTAATTTTTTATGCTCAATAATTGCATCGCAGAGGGTCTGTAGCTTAGTGAAAACCTCTTCTTTATGGCATCTTAGCGCATCAGCTAAAATTTCTACTAATTCCTCTAACGCGTGGCTATGGCTTTTTTTGATATATGTTAAAAAGATCTTGAAAAAGACTTGATAGCAAGCTTCACCATGAGGAATTCCTAAGCGTATGCATAAGGGATAGGCTAAGGCAGGTACAGCAGCGCCACCGGCATTGGCACAGACAATACCAGCTAAATTACCGGCATTTTGTAAATGTTCATATTCATTTTCTAAGGAACCTATACCGTGTGCTGCTACCTGTTTCCAAATTTTTATTAAGATTCTTAAAGATTTTTCGGCTAAGGCTCTGGTAATGGCTGTAGCAAGAGGGGATGTAAAGCCCTCACAGGCGTGGACAAAACTTACAAAAGAGCTTGCGGCTAAGACTTTAAAAGGAATACCTTTTAAAAAGCGTGGGCATAATAAAATTTCATCAGCACTTAGAGCCTCAGAGATTAAGATCCTTTGTACTTGTTCTTTTTCAAACAAAACAGCGGCAAAAGGTGTAGCTTCACTACCGGTACCAGGAGTAGTTGGAACTAGGGTTAAAAAGCGTGCTTTTTGAGGAGCTTTTTCATTTTCAAAAAGCGTAGCTACAGGAATAATGGTTTGTAAGCTTAAAATTTTAGCAATATCTAATATGGCGCCGCCGCCAATGCCAATTACATGTTTAAAGTCAGCACCAGCATCAGAGGAAATTTGTTCTATTAAAGAGACTGTGGTAGGTCCTTTGGGGTAATTTTCACGACAGATAATACGGGCTTTACCAAGCTCATAAGCATATTGCTCCAAAATGCGTTTTTCTGTGATAACTAAGCATTCTGAGTCAGCTTTAATATGTGAAAGCAAGCTTGGAATACTGATAAATGGTATGGTACGGCCATGCATACAAAATGATTTAGAAATGTCCATAATCACGCCCTTATAATTTGTCTTTATCATCAATTAAGGTTAGCAAAAAGACTTATTTAAATATTAGACCGGCTTCATAAGTTGGAGATTAAATATTTCTTTTGCAAAAAAATATCTAAATTTGTCACTGCGAAAGAAATGAAGCTAGGTAGTAATCTAAGCAGTAGGAATACCCTTGCTTTAGCAAGGGAAGGAAGTCAAAAAATCACGGTCGCAAAAACCGTGTATTTAAAAAAATTTTTTTGCAGACAATTATAAAGATTATTTTGCCCGGGGAGTGAGTCAAGTTCTTGTATAATAGAGGCAGTTTTTTATTGGAGCGTATTTTAGCTTATGTCATTTAATTTCTTTGCTACTTGTCCTAAGGGTTTAGAAGGGCTTTTGCATACTGAGCTTTTAGGCTTAGGTTTTGATAATGTGCGTGAAACTGTAGCAGGTGTTGCCTGTAGCGGTGATTTTGAATTAGGTATGCGTGCCTGTTTGTGGAGCCGTTTTGCTTCACGTTTTTTACTAAAAATGTCAGAGTTTTTATGTGAAAACGATACTGAATTGTATATGGGCGCTAATGGTGTAGCTTGGGAAAAATGGTTCAATAGCGACAATACTATTGCAGTTGATTTCACAGGCACAAATGATGAAATCAGAAATACACAATATGGTGCTTTAAAGGTTAAGGATGCTCTTTGTGACCGTTTGCAAAAAGCTTTTGGAAAGCGTCCCTATGTTGATAAAGAAAATCCTGATATTAGAATTTATTGTCATTTAGAGCGTCGTGGTGAAGCGTCAATCTATATTGATATGTCAGGTAAAACCTTACATAAGCGTGAATTCCACCGTATGACAGGTACAGCTCCTTTAAAAGAGAATTTAGCTGCGGCTATGGTTGAGCGCTCTGGATATACAAGTGGTTGTTTTTGTGATCCTATGTGTGGATCTGGTACCTTGCTTTTAGAAGCTGCTGCCAAAATTACAGATACAGCCCCAGGTATTAAGCGTAGTTTCTATGGCTTTTATGCTCTTAAGTGTTTTGATAAAGCTAAGTGGCAGGCAATTTTAGATGAAGCTCATGAGCGTCATTCTCAGGGCTTACTTAAAGCTAAAGAGCATGAAATTGAGCTTGTAGGCTTTGATTTAGATGAGGTTGTGGTTAAATTTGCTAATGAAAATGCGCAAAAGGCCGGTTTTGGCGAGATCATCAAAGTATATACCTCACCTTTAGCTGAACTTAAAAATCCTTTTGCTAAAGATAAAGAAATTACTGTAGTTACTAATCCTCCATATGGTAAACGCTTGGGTAATTTTAACGAGCTTATTTCTTTATATACACTTTTAGGTGAGAGATTAAAGCAACAGTTTAAAGGAGCTAAAGTTGCGATCATATCTTCTGAAGTGGAATTGCTCTCTTGCTTACGTTTACACTCAGACAAGGTGTATAAACTCTATAACGGTGAGCTTAATTGTCAGTTACGAGTTTACGAAATTAAAAATAGCGAAGATGGAGAGACTAATCAAAGTATTGAGAAGATTATAGCTCCTGATTTTACTAATCGCTTAAAGAAAAATTTAGCAAAGATTACCAAATGGGCTTCTAAGCATGATTTAGATTGTTATCGTGTTTATGACGCAGATATTCCTGAATATGCGGCCGCTATTGATTATTACAATGGTTATTATGTCATTGCAGCTTATAAAGCCCCTAAGAGTGTCAATCCTATTGTTGCACAGCGCCATGTTTTAGATATGATTGCCGCTACTGTGCAGGTAACAGGAGTTGAAGGTTCTAAGGTAATTTTAAAGAGCCGTGAAATTAAAAAGGGCTCAGATCAATATGAAAAATCTGAAGAATTGACTAATAACTTCCTCTATGTGCATGAAAATGATTTAACTTTAAAAGTTAATTTAGAGGACTATTTAGATACAGGCTTATTTTTAGATTCACGCAATATTCGCGCTTTGATTAAGTCTGAGGCTAAGGATAAGGATTTCTTAAACCTTTTTGCCTATACCTGTACAGCCTCTATAGCAGCAGCCTCAGGAGGAGCAAGCTCAACCTTATCTGTAGATATGAGCCGTACTTATTTGCAATGGGGACAGGATAATCTGCGTTTAAATAATTTAAGCTCTAAGAATAATGATTTCATTCAAGCTGATTGCTTATTCTATTTATCACAAGATCAGGACAGAAAGTTCGATCTTATCTATATTGATCCGCCGACTTTCTCAAATTCTAAGCGTATGTCAGTGAGCTTTGATATCAAGCGTGATCATGTAGCTTTATTATCAAATCTTACCCGTCATCTTAAGGATGAAGGCACAGTTATTTTCTGTACTAACTGCCGAGACTTTAAGTTAGATGAAGAGGCGGTAGCTGATTACGGTTTTGAAATTGAAAATATTTCAGATAAGACTATTCCTGAAGATTTTGCGCGTAATCGTCGTATTCACACCTGCTTTAAGCTTGAATATAAGCGTGAAAATCAAAAACTTGAACCTAAGGCTATGGTCGAGACTAAATTTGCTCCTAAATGGCAAAAAGTTATCGGAAGCTCTCCTTATGGAGCCCTGCAGCGTAAAGAGCGTTCTTTTGAAAAGAGCTTTGATTTTAATGATGATTTTAAAGCTAAACGTCAGGGGTTTGGTGGTAAAAAATCAGGTTTTAAAGATAATTTTGGTAATAGTTCCTATAAGCGCTTTGATAAAAAAGTAAGTAGTAATAAACCTAAAGCCCGTGTCTGGGGACCTGACGGAGTTAAGGATCTATGAGCCTTATAAATATCATTGATGCGCACTTAAACTATGGGGCAGATAAGCTTTTAGAAGGCGCAAATCTTGCAATTGAAGATCATGAACGTATTTGTCTTGTAGGGCGCAATGGTACTGGTAAATCAACTTTATTACAGGTAATTGAGGGTAAACGTGAGCTTGATGAAGGTCGAGTAATTATAAAATCAGGCCTTAAGATTGGGCGTTTAGAGCAAGACCCTCCTCAGTATAAAAGCGGCACGGCTTATACTATGGCTGTGTCTGCAGTACCAATTGTCGGTCAAGCTTTTGCTGAATATGTACAGTGTGATGATATTAAGCGTCAGGTTGAATTATCTGAGTTTATTGAAAAGCATGATGGTTGGAAACATGATGCGGTAGTTAGACGTATTTTAAATAAGATTGGTCTGCAAGCTGAAATGCCTTTAGTTGAGCTATCAGGTGGTTGGAGAAGAAAAGCTGCCTTAGCCGCGGTTTTAGCTTCAGATCCTGAGCTTTTACTTTTAGATGAGCCTACTAACCACTTAGATATTGAGACTATTACTTGGTTTGAGGAAATTTTAAAATCCTTTGAGGGTACGGTAATCTTTGTCAGTCATGATCGCAGTTTTGCTGATGACTGTGCAACTCGCATAGTCGAACTTGATCGCGGTAAACTCTACTCCTATCCAGGATCTTTTAATAAATATTTAGAATTGCGTGATGAAAGATTGCGTATGGAAGATCTGGCAAATAAAGAGTTTGACCGTATTCTTTCTGAAGAAGAGGCCTGGATTCGTCGAGGAGTTAAAGCTCGTTTAGCTCGTAATGAAGGTCGTGTCAGAGATCTTTTAGAGCGTCGTAAACTTAGAGCTGCACGTCGAGATCGCCAAGGCAAGGCTATCATGCAGGTCAATGAAGCCGATCGCAGTGGTAATATTGTCTTTGAATTGCGAGATATACATGAGGAATTTGAAGGTAAGGTTTTAATCGATAATTTTAACGCTACCATTATGCGTGGCGACCGTATAGGTATTGTTGGTGCTAATGGTACAGGCAAAACTACCTTAGTTCAGATTATGCAAAACCTCATTAAGCCTACCTCAGGTTATGTACGTATTGGTATGAATGTTGAGATTCAATATTTTGATCAATACCATGAGCAATTGTATTTGGATAAGTCTGTAGCTGACAATGTTGCTGATGGTCACACTGAGGTGACTATCAATGGTAAGAGTAAGCATGTAATCTCTTATTTAAGCAATTTCCTCTTTACAGGTAAAAGATCTAGAAGTCCTGTCTCTGTATTATCAGGTGGCGAGAAGAATCGTCTACTCTTAGCGCGTTTGTTTGCCAAACCTTCTAATGTTTTGATTATGGATGAGCCTACCAATGATTTAGATTTGGAGACTTTAGATTTATTAGAGGATTTAGTTGCAAATTATCCTGGCACTGTGATTGTCATCAGCCATGATAGACGTTTTATTGATAAAGTTGCTACTGAAACTTGGATTTTTGATGGTAAAGGTAGCATTGAAACTGTAGTTGGTGGTTGGAGTGATGTCCTAGCTTATTATGAGCGTATCGGTAAAAATTTATTTGTAGAAGACAAAAAGACCGATAAAGTTAAAAACAATGTGCCAAAGCCACAAAAATCTAAGAGTGGTTTGTCTTTTACCGAAAGCCATGAATTGCAGAAATTACCAGAGCAAGTTGAAGAGCTTGAAGAACAGCTTGCAAAGTTAGATGAAGCTTTGCAAGATGGTAGTATCTATGAAAATGGTGCAGAAAAGGCTATAGAAATAAATAACGAGCGCGAAAAGCTCTCTTTAGCATTAGATAAATTATATGCCAGATGGGAAGAATTAGAGCTTAAGGCAAATGAGGAATAATTATGCCGGTTTATAGAAGTAAAATCGATCTTCATTGCCATTCTAAGGCCTCAGATGGGGCTCTAAGCCCTGAGGATTTAGTTTTAAGAGCACATTCTTTAGGAATAACTCATTTAGCTTTAACTGATCATGATACCTGTTTAGGGATTGAAAAAGCGCAACTGGCTGCTTTTGGCAAGCTTGAGTTAATACCAGGAGCAGAACTGTCTGCAACATGGAATGGTTATCAAATCCATATAGCAGGATTATTTTTAGATTATAAGGATCCTGCATTTATAGCTTATACTGATGGTCAGAAGATCTTGCGAGATCAAAGATCGCAGGAGATTTCAGATAAATTAGAACGATTAGGCTTTCGTGATATGTTAGCTAAAGCTCTTATGCGTGCCGGAGCAGGAGCTTCGATAACACGTGGAAATTATGCGCGTTTAATTGTTGAAGAGGGGCGTGCTTCTTCTGCAGATGAGGCTTTTAATGTCTATTTAAGAAAGGGCAAAAAAGCTTATGTAGCTACAAAATGGCCTGATGTTAAAGTTGCTGTTGAGGCTATTCATGCTGCTAAAGGTGTCGCTGTTTTAGCGCACCCTAAGCGTTATGAAATGACTAATATGAAGTTACGCGCTTTAATGGATTACTTTAAAGATGTAGGCGGTGATGGTATTGAAGTCGCTTATTGTCAACAACGTCCACAAGAACGTGAATATTTAGCTACTTTAGCAAGATTTTATGCGTTTAAGGCTTCTATGGGCTCAGATTTTCATGCTCTGGGGACATATCGTGATTTAGGTATGGAGCTTAAACTTCCAGAAGATTTAGATCCCGTGTGGGAGATGGAAGAGGCTTTGCCATATCATTTTAAATAAAGAGATTAAAAATGACTTGTGAATTTATTAGTGTGCATCCTGATAACCCTCAGGCACGCTTTATAAAAAAAATTGCAGAAATTTTACGTAATGGTGGTGTAGGTGTGATCCCTACAGATTCAGCATATGCTTTATGCTGTATGCTTGAAGAAAAAAATGCTATGGAGAGAATTGCGCGTATAAGACAGATAAGTAAAAATCATAACTTTACTTTATTATGTCGCGATTTATCCGAACTCTCCACTTATGCCCGTTTTGATAATAGTGTCTTTAGATTATTAAAAAATAATACTCCAGGTGCTTATACCTTTATTTTGCCGGCTACTAAAGAAGTGCCTCGCCGTATGATGAATGAAAAACGTCGTACTATTGGTCTTAGAGTACCGCAAAATGCCATCTTAGATGCTTTAATCGGTGAATTAGATGAATGTTTGATGAGTTGTACTCTAATCTTACCAGGAGAGGAAGAGCCTGAAAATGATCCTGTGGAGATCAATAACAAGATAGGTAAGCTTGTGGATGTGATTGTAGATGGTGGTATTTTAAATTCAGCGCCGACTACAGTAATCCGTTTTGAAGATGGTGAGCCGATTGTAAGACGAGTAGGAGCAGGCGATCCTTCTCCTTTTGAAAGCTAAATAAAATCTTAAACAAAAAGATATAGCGAAAATCGTTATTGATTGAATTACTCCCAAAAAATAGCTAACTATTTGTTGGGAGTTATAGAAAATTAACTATCGTCGCGTAAAAGCACGGTGGTTTTTAAATCAAGTTCTTTATCATAAGGAACTTTAACAAAATAACCGCTACCTGGAGCTACATCTACAGGTCTATCTCTGTCATCTACCATATGCTCACAAGATAAATCTAATAAGCCCTGCGGAGTAAAGAGCTTCATCTTAGAACCTTTTTCAAAGCGGTTTTTGACGGTAATAAGCAAGCGTCCTTCTGCATCGCGCTCGGTAATATCGCCTGCAATCTGCCATTTACCTGCACTTGGAGCATTAGTGTCATAATCTTGAGTCTCATCAGGACGATGAGGTACCAAAAGACCTGTGGTATAACCACGGGAGGGGATGGAATTGACAATCTGGTAACTCTCAGGAGGAACTTCCTCCCCTTTGGCAATAGCATCAATAGCTAAACGATATGCTCTTGAGATAGCGGCAGCATAGAAAGGAGATCTTGAGCGACCTTCAATTTTTAGAGAATCTACTCCGGTTTTAATCAATTTGTCTAATATTGGTAAAGCACAGAGATCTTTTGAGTTCATAAGATAAGAACCGCATTGATCTTCTTCTAAATTAAACCATTCATTAGGATGATGCATGCTCTCCTCAATTTGCATTGATAAGGAGGTCGGATCGGCAAATTCCTCACTATGAGCGCTGTGGATATTGCGGACTTTAAAGCCATAACGACAGGCATTATTACAAGCACCAATATTTGCATCACGGTGGGCCAAAAATCCTGAAATCAAGCAACGACCAGAAACGGCTATACATAAGGCTCCGTGAATGAAAACCTCAACTTCCATTTCAGGACAGGCTTGTTTTATAAGATCAATTTCAGTAATTGAAAGCTCGCGGGCTAAAATACATCTAGTTAAACCAACTTTTTGCCAAAATTTAACCGATCCTGCATTAACCGTATTAGCTTGTACGGAAAGATGAATGGGAATATCAGGATAACGCTCTCTGACCATGTCAATAAGTCCAGGATCACCCATAATAAAGGCATCTGGTTTAAGAGCAGCCATTTCATCTAAGATTGCATTAAATCCCTGAGTTCTTCTAACATGTGGGATAATATTTAAAACAGCATGAACCTTTTTACCAAGACTATGGGCATAGGCGATACCTTTTTCAAAATCATCACGCACAAAGCCATTTCCGCGTACACGTAATGACCATTTAGGAACACCAGCGTAAACAGCGTCTGCACCAAAATCTAAGGCCATTTGCAGGTGTTTTAAGCTACCTGCTGGAGCTAACAATTCAGGCTTTTTGAGCACAGTTAAAAGTCTCCAAAATTTGTGAACCTAATTTTTCTAGCATTTCGCCTTGTAAAACTAAATGAGATTGCATATCAGCAATAGCATCATCGCTCTTTTGGGGCAAATTGCGCTCTAAATATTGATCTGTAGGTTTCATGCGTTTACAGGAGAGATCTGAACATAAAACCATTATTAAGCTGTCATCAAATGTCAGTTGTAATTCTGTGACTACTTTACCGGCATTTAAGTGCACAGAGATTTCATCTGATGTTAGATCTTCTCTTGAAATCCTCACCGTACCTCCGTCATCATCAACACTCTTTAAAGTAGTGTCATTACCTAAATTAAAAATAGGCTCAGGTTTACCATCTCGAAGCCATGCACTTAAGCGATCTTCAACTAAGCAATGTGGTTCTAAAAGCTTTGCCGGGAAGGTTGAAAAGGCCTCACGCATCATAGCTAAGCCTTTTTCTGCTCTCTTTGCAGAACTTGCAGATACGGCACATAGACCACATTGAGGATTCACCCAAATTAAAAGTTCACGTCTTGTAGCAAAAGCACGACTTAGAAGTTGATTGATTACTGCTGATTTTAAAGCGTCTCTTTCGTTTTTACGCAATTGACGTTTGAGTTCTAATTCTTTTTGCGCAACTAATTCAGATAATTGATTATTAACTACGGAGGCTGGTAAGAGTTTAGTTTCCTCTTGGAGTTTGAAGAAATGATTTTGTCCACAAGAGAAGTGATAGGAAGTATCTCCACCGAATAAAGGAACAAAACCTATAGTAGAGATTTCTTGAGCAGTGCAAGGGCGAAAAGAGGTGCTTTCAATTGCATCACATAATAGCTTTTCATCACTAAAAATAGCATCAAGTTCACTGAAATCTACAGTGTAAAAGCGGGCGTTTTTAAACCACATTAGCATTTCTCGATATATAAAAAAAAGACTCTTTAATTATCCTTAGAAAACGCTTTTTTTTCAAGCTAGAAGAGCCGTATATAAGGTCTTATTCATTGAAAAAAATTAACAAAATTGATATAATTAAAAGCTAAAATCCTCCAATTTGGACACTGAAATTTAAGGAAGTAGTATTAATGTCTGACCAAAACGACAACGAGACCTTAGAAGCTGTAGAGCGTGAAGGAGAAAACTCCCCTAAGACAGCCTCTCAAAGCGTCAATTTCGACGTTGCTACTGTCAACCTAGAGGACGAGCTCAAACAGTCTTTTATTGACTATGCCATGTCCGTGATTGTGGATAGAGCCTTACCTGATGTGCGTGACGGTTTGAAGCCAGTTCATCGTCGCGTCCTTTATGATATGTATGATCTTAAGGTATGGCATACAGGCCAGACTAAAAAATCGGCACGTATTGTCGGTGATGTTATCGGCCGCTTTCACCCGCATGGTGATACTGCAGTTTATGAAACTATTGTGCGTATGGCTCAATGGTTCTCTATGCGTGAGCCTTTAATTTTTGGCCAGGGAAATTTTGGTGATATCGATGGTGATGGCGCAGCAGCTATGCGTTATACCGAAATTAAGATGACCAAGATAGCAGAGGCCATGCTTACTGATATTGACAAAGAAACAGTCAATACTTATCCAAATTATGATGGCAATGAGCAGATCCCCGAAGTATTGCCGACCCGTTTTCCAAATTTACTTGTCAATGGCTCCTCTGGTATTGCTGTGGGTATGGCTACCAATATTCCTCCGCATAATTTAGGAGAAATTATCAATGGTACTGTAGCCTTATTAGATAATCCTGAGCTTACATTAGACGAATTGATGCAATATATTCCTGGACCTGATTTTCCTACAGGCGGCCTGATTGTTGGTAATGACGGTATCAAGCAGGCTTATGCTACAGGCCGTGGTCGCTGTGTAATTCGTTCTCGTACCCATATTGAGACAGATAAATCAGGCCGTAAGACTATTATTGTTGATGAGATCCCTTATGTTGTTCATAAGGTCGATATTGTCAAACAGATTGCTCAATTAGTTCGTGATAAGAAGATTGAAGGTATTGCGGAGGTCAATGATTTATCTGATAAAGATAATGCCGTACGTATTGCTATCGATCTTAAACGTGATGCTTATGAAGAGGCTGTATTAAACAACCTTTACTCACAGACGATGTTGCAGTCTTCCTTCTGGATAAATATGGTGGCTTTGGTTAATAATCATCCGCGCCAGTTATCTTTGATGGAAGTTTTAAAAGAATTTATTAAATTCCGTCGAGAAGTGGTCACACGTCGTACAGTTTATCTCTTGCGACAAGATCGTCGTCGTGCGCATATAGCAGAAGGTCTGATGGTAGCTAAAGCTAATATTCAGAAAGTTATCGACCTGATTACTTCTTCACAAAATCAAGATGAAGCTCGTGAGCTCTTAAAGCAAGAGCCTTGGGATGGCGGGAAGATTAATGCCTTAATTGAGCGCACAAAAGATGGTGAAAATATTACCACCCCTCAGGGGATTGGTGCTAACTGTGGCTATATTGACGGTAAGTATTATCTCTCCGACACTCAAGCTCGCGCTATTTTAGCTTTACAGTTATCACGTTTGACTCATTTAGCTTCTGATGAAATCTTAGGCGACTATAAGAGCTTATTGGTAAATATTCGTGATTACTTGGATATTTTAAATAATCCTGAGCGTATGAAAAGCGTCATTCGTGAGGATATGCTCGCCTGTAAGAATGAATTTGCAACTCCTCGTCGTTCTAACTTTGTTTATGATGATGGTAATTTCAATAAGGCCGATTTAATTGCCAAGCAAGATGTTATTGTTACCTTATCTTATCAAGGTTATATCAAATATCAGGATATCGCCTCCTATGAAAGTCAAGCACATGGTGGTAAGGGGCGAAAAGCAGCTTCCTTGAAGGAAGAGGACTTTATCAACAATGTCGTGGTGGCAAATACTCATGATAAGATGCTGTGCTTTACCAATTTAGGCCGTGCTTTCATTTCTATTGTCTATGATTTGCCGACATCAGAAAATCGTACTTGGAGAGGTAGGCCTGTACAAAACGTCTTTGAAATTGCTGAAAATGAGCGTATTACAGCGATGTTGCCTGTATCTAAGTTTGAAGATGATACCTACTTTATGTATGCAACTTCTAAGGGCTTAGTTAAGAAGACTCCGGTTACCGCTTTTGAAAGTTTTGTTAAACGCGGTGGTGATCGTGGTATTAAAGCCATCAATCTTGCTGAAGGCGATGAGCTTATCGGTGTTGATATTTCAAGTGGCGATGATGATGTCTATCTCTTTACCTCAGATGGGCGTGCTATCCACTTCTGCGAGTATTATAAGGCCTCAAAGGATGGCAATGAAGATGAGGAGAGCATAGATAATGCTGAGATCTCTGAGGATAATGATGCTCAGGATAGTCTCTCTCGACATAATGGCTCAGGTGTAAGACCATCAGGACGTAATGCAGCCGGTATCCGTGGTATTCGCTTAATTGGCGATGCTAAGGTAGTCTCGATGATCGTCATGCCTCCTAACGATGAATGTGCTCAATGTTTGATTGCAACTGCTAATGGTTTTGGTAAGCGTATTGCTTTAGATACACTCTCCTTACGAAATCGTGGTGGACAAGGTGTGTTTGCAATTCGTAATTTAGAGCGTAATGGTGATGTTATAGGTGCTGTAAAAGCTGATGATGAAAGTGAGTTTATGCTCATTACTGATACCGGTATTTTAATTAGATCTCCTATGAATACTATTCGCGAGTGTGGACGCAGTGCCTCAGGCGTTATTTTAATGCGTATGGATGATGCGCACGTTGTGGGATTGCAAGCTATTCCTGAAAATGTAGTTGAGAATAGTCGTAAAACTGCACAAGCTCGCGCTCTTGAAAAACAAGCTATAAAAGAAATGCAGGAAAAAGAAGCTTCACAAAGCCTTTTAGCCTCAGAAATGCCACAAGAAGAGTCAGATGATTCACAGAAAGAGGAGAATATAAATGACTAAACCTTGGAATTATGCTGCCGGTCCATGTATGTTGCCTCCAGAGGTTATGGAGCATGCTCAACAAGAGTTTACAAGCTTCAATGGTATGGGAGTAGGTGTTATTGAGTTATCTCATCGTTCTGCTGAATTTACTGCAGTAGCCAAAGAAGCTGAAGAAAATTTACGTAAGCTTTTAAATATCCCTGCAAATTATAAAATTTTATTTGAGCAAGGTGGCGGTCGAGGCCAGTTTGCTGCTATTCCTTTGAATATTTTGCCAGAGGATGGTTTCGCTGATTATTTTGTAACTGGTCATTGGTCACGTTGTGCTTATAAAGAGTGTGCCGAGCGTTATGGCAAGGCTATTTTGCACGAATGCGCTCCTAAAGATGAGAATGGTCAATATTATATTGATTACAGCGCCATGAAGGTTACTAAAGGCGCAAGCTATGCCTATTGCTGTATAAATGAGACTGTAAATGGTCTTGAGATGTTTGATCTTCCTGATACCGGTGATGTGCCTTTAATTGCAGATATGTCATCTGATATTTTGACTCGTCCTATTGATGTCAGCCGTTTTGGGGCCATTATCTTTGGTGTACAGAAAAATGTTGCTCCAGCAGGTATGACCATTACCATTGTCAGAGAAGATTTATTGGGACATAGTCGAAAATATTGCCCTTCTGTGCTTGATTGGTCGGTGCTCTCGCAATATGCTTCCATGTATAACACCCCGTGTACCTTCTCTTGGTATATGGCCATGCTTAATTTCCGCTGGATTGCTAAGATGGGTGGTGTTGAAGGCATGCAAAAACGCAATATTGAAAAGTCTGAGCTATTATATAACTATATAGATAGCACTGATTTCTATCATTGCCCGATTGCACCGCAAAGTCGCTCTCGAGTCAATTGTGTCTTTACGCTTAAGGATGAACTTTTAAATAACGAGTTCTTAGCTAAAGCAAAAGAAGCTAATTTGATAGGACTTAAGGGCCATAAGGTTTTAGGCGGTATGAGAGCTAGCATTTACAATGCTATGCCATATGAGGGTGTTGAAGCTTTAGTTAAGTTCCTAAAGGAATTTGCCGATAGTCATAAATAAACAAGGACGCCGATATGGAAAAATACAGCCGTAATTTTTGGTATCAAAGTTACCCTTTGGATGTTCCGCATGAAATAAAAGGCTGTTGTTATGACAATATCGGTGCTATGTTTGACAGCGTCACTCAGGCTTTTGCTAGTCAAAAAGCTTATATAAGCTTTGAAAAAGCTATAACTTACAGTGAGCTGTCAGTTTTAGTTAATCGTTTTGCCGCCTACTTACAGCATGAGCTTAAGATCCAAAAGGGTGAGCATTTTGCGATTATCCTACCTAATACTATTCAATATCCTATAGCAGTATTTGCTGCCTTAAAGTTAGGCCTTAAGGTAGTAAATATAAATCCTCTTTATACTGAACGTGAGATTGAAAGCGTTTTAAGAGATTCAATGACAGAGTATGTACTAGCTTTAGACACTAATGCTAATACTCTAATTAAGGTACAAGAGCGCTTGAAACTTAAGGCGGTTATTTTAACCTCTTTAGGCGATTGTCTTGGAGCTGTTAAAGGCGCTATTGTTGATTTTGCGGTCAAATATATAAAGCATTTAGTCGAACCTTATAAACGTGAAAAATTTATTCTTTTTAAGCAAATTATAAAAAGAAAACCAGCTTATAAGCTTGAAAGTGTGGCTGTAAGTCTTGATGATATTGCCTTTTTACAGTATACCGGCGGTACTACAGGTAAACCTAAGGGGGCAATGCTTACGCATAGAAATATTTTAAGTAATGTTGCTCAAACCTATGCTATGTATGGTCCTGCTATAAATCGCGGCGAGGAGACTTTACTTACAGCATTACCTTTCTATCATATTTTTGCTATGACCATAAATATGATGTTTGGCTTTTTCTTAGGTAGTACGGGAATTTTGATTGTTGATGCGCGCGATTTAAAAAGCACTATCAAGGTCTTAAAGCATCATCCTGAGATTTCAGTAATAACTGGCGTCAATACTTTGTATAACGCTATGTTAAATCATGATGTTTTTTCTAAAGTAAAACTTAAAAAATTGCGTTTAGTTGTAGGCGGTGGTGCCGCTGTACAAAAAGGCGTAGCAGAGCGTTTTTTAGCCACTACAGGTTTATCAATTTTAGAAGGCTATGGCTTAACTGAGTGTTCGCCTTTATGTTGTGTTAATCCTTATACCACTCATGAATATACAGGGGCAATTGGCCTTCCGGTTCCCTCTACATTAGCGCGTATTGTGGATGCTAATACCCATGAGGAGATCACTTCTTTAGGAGTGCCTGGTGAACTTGAGTTTAAAGGTCCTCAAGTGATGCTTGGTTATTATCGTAATCCTGAGGAGACGGCTAATGTTTTTGATGATGGTTGGTTGCGTACAGGAGACATTGCTGTCTGGCAAGAAGGTGGTTATATCAAGATTATTGATCGCCTAAAAGATATGATCTTAGTTTCGGGATTTAATGTTTTCCCTTCAGAGATTGAGGATGTTTTAAGTTTAAATCCTCGCGTATTAGAATGTGCGGTAGTAGGTATTCCCTCTAAGAGTACAGGAGAGGCGATTAAGCTTTTTGTAGTTAAAAAAGATCCGAGTTTAACTATTTATGAGTTATTAGTTTTCTGTAAGCGTTATCTTACAGGATATAAATTGCCTAAATATATTGAATTTGTTGACGAATTGCCTAAATCACCTGTAGGTAAGGTGATGCGTAGGTATTTACGTCAAACTTCATCAAAAGCCTCATAGATAAGGTTTTTTAGCATGAGTTTTCCTCAAAATATTGAAATTGTTGATAATGAGGGCGCACTAGAGGCGCTCTCTTCTTTGATATCAAGCTTAAATACTAGTGATTTTATTTCTTTAGATACTGAGTTTACTAGAATTAAGACTTACTATCCTATTTTTGATTTATTACAACTTAATATAAAGGGTATATCCTATCTAGTAGATCCTTTAAATTTTGATTTGACCGATCTCTTTAAAGCATTAAACAATTCAAAGGCTTGTGTCTTGATGTTTTCTTGTCGCGAAGATTTAGAGGTTATCTATCATTATTGTAAAGAACATAAACTTTCTAAATGTCTACCAGCAAATATTGCCGATATTCAATTATTGCAGTCTTTTTTAGGCATTTCTTATAGTCAGGGTTTACAAAGTTCCTTGCAAGAACGTCTTAATATAACTTTAGATAAGTCAGAGACTAGATCGGATTGGTCCATCCGACCTTTAACAAATGCACAGATCTTATATGCTTCTTGCGATGTAGCTTATTTAGAAGATCTCTATAAAAATTTACTCTCATCTTGTGATGAAAACGATGAGCGCTTGCAGTGGTTTTTCATGCATATGCAGGATTTAATCGTGCAGACGCAAAAAGATATTGCTCCAGAAGATGTTTATATGTATATACAAGGGGCGGGCTCTCTTACAGATAAGCAATTGAAGATTTTAGCTTTTCTCTGTTATAAGCGTGAGCTGTTTGTACGTGAGAACAATGTAGCTATAGGTAGAGTTTTATCAAATAAGTGCGTTGTTCAAGTTGCAGTATCTACTCCTTTAACATCACAGGGGCTAGCTTCGTGTAAATTAAAATGGGGCGCAATTCGTCAGTATGGCAAAATTGTTATAGGCTGGGTCAAAGAAGCTCTAGCAAAAAAAGATTATGCAATATTAAAAAGGCCCTATGATTTTGTGGTGAATAGCAAAGAAGGCTCAGATGAGGCTCGAAGGCTTAAATATTTATTAGAAGAAAAAGCTTTGATGCACAAAATTTGTCCTGAACTCTTATTACAAAAGTTTTATATTCATGAGTACCTGTATGCGCAAAGAAAGGGGGAAGTTGCACATTTGGAGCAAGGATGGAGATCTTTATGCGTAGGGACATTAAATTATGAACAATTAAGAAAGGGCGCTTAGCTTTTGCATCTGTAGAGCAACAGATACATGGAATATAATCTTAAGAAGGTTTCATTTTCATAAAGCTATTGAAAAAATCTGCTATATAAAACAAAACGGCTGGGGATCTCTCCGTCAGCCGTCTGCGTATGCTTATCAAAAAAGCGTAAGTGTAATACTCCCACCTTTGTGCATACAGTGTCTGATGAGGACTTAAATTTTTTGGGAAGCGACCGAAAGCTAAAAGCTATCAAGGTGACGCTTAGAAGCTGTGCCCCATCTGACATTATTTAATTTAGTTCAAAGATAGAAATTTGCAATAAAAAAATAAAATTTTTGTAAAAAAAAGTCCTGCCCTCATAGTATCAGAGCAGGACTTTTTAGATTTTTAAGGCTTTTATTTAACTTTTAATTAGAAAGCAAAGCCAAGGTTTAAGTTCCAGAAGGCAGCATAGATTAAAGCTACAATCAGGAGAATTGCATAAGAGGCAACAGCAAAGCCGTTAGAGGTCTTGAAGGTCTTAGAGGTTAAGACAATAGCCTTCTCATCGTCATCAACCTCAGAGCTTGAGAGAGAGACGAATACGATAACAGCCATAGAGAGGATCAAGGTGTACATCATCTGATCTAAGAACGGCATGTTGATAGGTAAGAACTTTAAGAGTAAAGCGATTACGATAGAGGCTAATACACCTGCGATAGCACCGTTAGAGGTGGTCTTCTTGTAGAAGAGACCGCAGAGGAATACAGCGAGAATACCAGGGGATACAACACCGGTGTACTCTTGAATGAACTGGAAGGCCTGACCTAAAGCACCTAACATCGGAGCGATGATGATGGCAATAATTAAGGCAACAACAGCAGAGCAACGACCAACATTAACAAGCTTGGTATCAGAAGCATTCTTGTCGATATACTCCTTGTAAACGTCCATGGTGAAGATGGTAGCAGTAGAGTTCAACATAGAAGCTAAGGAAGATACGATAGCAGCAGCTAAGGCAGCAAATACCATACCCTTAATACCAACTGGTAATAACTGAGCAACCCAAGGATAAGCACGGTCAGGGTGAGCTAAATCCGGAACATTGTGCTGAGCAATTTCGCCTAAGGAGGCTAAGAGGGACGGCTCATAAACAATGATGTAGTAAGCGGCCATACCTGGTAGACAAACAATGATCGGGGTGATTAACTTTAAGAAAGCAGCGAAAGCTAAACCCTTTTGAGCCTCATCGATAGACTTAGCTGCAAAAGTACGCTGGATGATGTACTGGTTGAAGCCCCAATAGTAGAGGTTAGCAACCCATAAACCACCGATAAGAACAGCGATACCAGGTAAGTTACTAAATTGAGGATTATCCTGGCTTAAGATCATCTCAAAGTGGTCAGGGGTATTGGTGATCATCTTGCCTAAACCTGCAAAGAAGCCCTCACCGCCACCTACGAAGGAAACGGCTAAGTAAGAGGTAGCAACACCACCGATAACTAAAACAGCAACCTGGATAACATCAGTCCAAACTACAGCAGATAAACCACCGTATACGGAGTAGATTAAGGCAAAAGCGGCTAAACCTAAGATGGTGTACATCATCGGGATGCCTAAGATGGTCTCTAAGGCTAAACCACCTAAGTATAAAACTGAGGAGAGGTTAACGAAGACATATAAGCAAATCCAGAAGATAGCTAAGATAGTCTTTAAGGTCTTGTTGAAGCGCTTTTCAACAAACTCAGGGATGGTGTAAATGCCTTTTTCAATGAAGATTGGCAGGAAGTATTTACCAACTAAAATTAAGGTAACAGCAGCCATGAACTCATAAGCGGCGATACCAAAACCAATGACGAAGCCTGAACCTGACATACCGATGAACTGTTCAGCAGAGATGTTAGCGGCGATCAATGATGAACCAACAGCCCACCAAGGAATAGACTTGCCTGCTAAGAAGTAGCCTTCGGTACTTTGTCTGTTTTTGTGAGAAACAGCCAAGCCAACCACAATGATTGCAAGGACATAGATACCAAAGATTGCATAATCTATGGTAGTAAGTCCTGATGTTACATTTTCCATTATTACTCACCTAAAAAAAAGATATATCTGCCCATGTGAACTGTTATTACACAATCACAGGTAACCGTTTACAATGAATATTATATTGTTAAAAATTTTAATAACAACTAGGGGCTAAAATTGGCTTAAATTACATTTTTTCTGCACTTAAATACAAATTTATGAACTTAAAAAAAAAGAAAAGCAACCTTTTAAAAAGGGAATTTTTTATACTAATTATTTGAATTTTAATAAATAAAATTAACTTGTTTGGTAATGTTTATTTTTAACAAAAACGTTTGAGTCTTTTTTTTTATATTATTTTTTTATAAAAATGAAAGCGATTTCATATTTTTTAACTTGTTGAAAATAATGGATAAAAAAAATAAAAGATCTTAGCGGTTATGTGATCTACCTCAAAAATATTTTTTTACTTAAGCAAATGGCTTAAAAAAGCCTTTTTTGGAAGTAAATTAGATAAAAAATGTTAAAAAATGGTCATTTGTAACGTTTTTTTTGACACTAAAAGTTTTAATCATTGATAATGTAAGAAATTTTTTATGTTAGTTGTTTATAAAAATATAGTTTTTTATAAATAGGACAGAAGATTGTATTTTTTTTTAGAATAGCGTGATCTATATTTCAAGAAAATTTTTTTGTAGTCTAAATTGTGGGATCTGACATACTACAAGTTATGTTTAAATAGCTTAGACTATTTGAGATGAAAATCTAAATTGTTGCGAGATCAAAAAAATGAATGATATTTTACCTAGCAAAATCCATCTATATCGTATCAGTTCTGAATGGTATCAGGTAATCTCTGACAACTATATGGTGAGTGGCTCTCAAATTTTAAATTGCTGGTTTACATCTAAAAGCGAGCAAATTAACAATCAACTATCTTGTGATGATAATTTCGCTCCAGGTAGCCTCGTACTTTTTAGTTTATCTATAAATAAAGTAGATTATATTGTAGGTGGCGCGTTCTTATTAGAAAAAGAAAACTTAAAACCATCTCAATGTTGGCGTAATTGTGGTGTGCGTAATGGTTTTAAAACAAAAGAGGATTTTTTTGCGGCTATAAAAAATAATGGCGGCAATCTAAAAGAGGACTTAAGCTGTTACTTTGTAAATAGCCCCTTCCTTTTTACTCACGCTAATATGATCAAGATCCCTGATGCATTTTCCTTACATTATGAAGCTAGAACGCGTTTGATCTTTGATAAGAATGAGCCTTTTGCGCATTACATGGTTAAGATCACCTTAGATAAAAGAGATGAGCAATTGAAGATGGGAAATAGTACTAATCAAGATTGGTTAGGATTATATTTCCTTACAGCACATGCTCGTAATGCTAAATCTACCCCCACAACTTATGCACAGATTATGAATCTTTATAATTTCCGCTGTGCGATTACCGGTTGCTCAACTGAGCCTTTATTAGACTTAGCACATATTCGTAATATTTATGATGATAGGTTTAATTGTCCACAAAATTGCTTAATCTTGCGTAATGATTTACATCGTTTATTTAGTCTAGGATTAATTACCGCCAAATATGACGGCGATAAGCAGATTATTCTAGAGGTCTCTAAGAATATGTTAGAAGTCTTAGGTACTTATACTCAATATGATGGTATGCCTTTAAATCTACCTGAAGATAAAAGTTTATGGCCATCCCGTGAAAATTTAGAATGGCATCATAAGGTACGTTTTGAAAATTGGCTTAAGAGTGGAGAATTTACTATAGCATCCCCGCTTGTCCACTTACATCGCAGACCTGCTGCAAATTAAGGTTTTTTATGAAAATTGCTGTATTAGGGGCTAATTCTGCTTTAGGTAGCAGTTTAGTAAAAAAAGCTGAAGAAGCTAAAATTAGTGTCGTAAATCTTGTAAATAATGCCATCAATCTCGTAGGTCAGGGAAGAGTGGTTATTAAAGACTATAGCGATTTGGAACTTAAAGACATCGCTGATTGTCATTATGTAATCGATACGGAGTCTTTCTTGTGTATTGATAAATACTCATCAGATTTATTGCCATTGTGGCATTTACTTGAGATTATGCGTTCAAGCAAGATAAAACTACTAGCTTTAGGATCTAGCTCTTTTTTATATACAGATAAAAGCCGTAATAACATGGTTTTTCAAAGTGAATGTCAACTTGATGATAATCAAAAACTCAAAGGTCGTTTGAGTGTCAACGCATATATGCGTTTAAAGTCTTGTACCAATGTTGATTGGAGCGTTTTGTGTCCGCCTTTATTAGTTGAGCAAAATAGCTATGGCTGTGGCAAAATTGAATTTTCTGATGATATTTTGCCCATGGGTTTAAATGGTGATAGCTCTATTTCTCAAAGTGATTTTGTTTTAGCAATTGTAGAGTTGCTAAAGCGAGGTCCTAAAAACCATCAATGCATGTCAGTTAGAGCATTAAGATCTCATAATTAGACAAAAAAACGCACTTTTTTGGGGTGCGTTTTTTAGTTGTATTAGCGTTAGGCAATAAAATTGTAAAATTAGTTTTCAAAATTAAGCGCCTAATTACAAGCTAGGATTAAAATGGGCGCACTATTTTATTTCAATCTTTTGAGGTTATTATGTCTTTTCTCGACACTTTTGCGCAAATGTCGGTGCTATTTATGATGGTTATTGTTGGTTTTTTCTGCAATAAACTTCATTATATGGATCAAGATTTCAATCGTAAGTTATCTTCTTTAATTTTAAATGTTACAGCTCCTTTCTTAATCTTATCCTCTGTAATGGGGAGTACTTTACCTGCAAAGGAAGATATTTTGCCAGTATTGATAGCTGGTTTAAGCTCAATGATTTTCGTCATGATTGTGGCCGTACCTATCACTATGATTATGCGCATAAAGGCTAATGAAGCTGGTATTTACCGTTTCATGTTGATTTTCGGTAATATCAACTTTATTGGCTTTCCGGTAGTAGGAATGATGTTTGGCCAAGAAGCTATCTTCTATGCTTCTGTTTTAACTATTCCTTTTTATTTTTTCATTTTCCTTTTAGGTGTGATTTTAGTTACCGCAGGTAAAGGTAAAGCTACTTTTAGTTGGAGAATGTTTTTCTCTCCGTGTTTGATTGCAACTTATATTTCCATCGCTTTAGTATTGTTACAGGTTAAAGCTCCGGCTACTGTTTCTGAAGCTTGTAAACTTATTGGTGGTTTAACTATTTCAGGCTCTTTGCTTATCATAGGTTCAACTTTAGCTGAGTTACCAGTATTGCATATGTTAGGCACCCCTAAGCTTTATATAATTACCGTAATTAAGCTTTTAGTCTTGCCGGCTGTTATCTATGGTTTGTTCTTAGTAACTCCGTTAGAAAAGAAATATGCAGATGTTTTAGTGATTTTAGCAGGTATGCCAGTAGCTTCTATCGGTACTATGTTGTGCTTAAAAAATGGTATTGATTCTAAAATTATGTCTCAAGGAACTTTTTTGACTACACTATTTTCAATAGTATCAATCCCGATATTAGCTATGATACTTTAGATCTTAAAAAAGAATACCATCGCTTTTAAAGCGATGGTTTTTTTTAGATAGAGATAAAGCCTATAGAAAATATTAATTTTTAGAGTACAAAACAATTATCATTATTATCAAATTCAATAGATAACTTATTTTTTATTATCATAATAAAAACTTAAATTCTTTCACATTTTAAATGCTCAGTGTTAAATATATCAGTGTTATTAAATAAAAACGTAAAAGCTAAGACGTATTTATTTGGGGGAATTAAGATCTAATTAAATATGATTAGGTAACAATCTTTGTAAAATTTGAGATAATTCTTATCTTATGTGCGGTTAATTTACTATATATAAAAATATAATTATCATCACAAATTTAAATAATATTATATATGATTGATTGTACATAAATAAATAATGTTTCCATACTAAGATAATGTAGATATTTGCAGGTATTGGAGACTGAACTTTATGAGGCAAACAAAGAATGCTATCTACATGCTGATTCACAGTTATAGCTCTCTTTTAAAGAATGT
>ERZ1673737.1366-NODE-1366-length-24066-cov-4.596518_pt1 | contig 24066 bp, 18 predicted proteins | sample MGYA00580211_ERZ1673737 | MGnify/ENA primary metagenome ERZ1673737 (study PRJEB41218, sample SAMN15661789) | gut metagenome | host: Homo sapiens | place: Canada: London | collected 2015-08-20/2019-03-30 | study: EMG produced TPA metagenomics assembly of... | reverse complement strand
AGTAGTACTTGTATTCCTCGGGCGTGTAGTCGGTTGTGGTAGAAGCACCCGATTCATCTTTGGTGTTGCCCGTGATAACGGGGACATCATTGGCGGGGCCATTCTTCAACGTCTCGAGGTACGTAGAGGGAAGGACGTAGCCATCCAGAACGGGCTTGAAGATTAGAGGGTACCCGGCCGAGAGCGCGGTAACCCACCAGATAGAACTGTTGCCAACGCGGTCGGAAGCGCCAACGATCAGCTCTTCCATTGAGAGGGTGCGCATCTGCTCGATGGTCGAAACGTTGTGGGCCTTGATATAGCTTGCACCGTTGGTGATGGCAGTAGACATGTTCACATAAGAGGTGGCCAGACCAGCCAGAAGGGTATCGTAAGGATATCTGATGCCAGACTCAGAGATACCGCCGTGGAAGTAGCCGGTGAAGAGAGGACTGTTGACAGCATGATAGACCTGAGAAGAACCGAAAGACTGACCAGCAACGACAACACGGTCTGGGTCACCACCAAACTTGGCAATATTCTTTTGCACCCACTTCAAAACCTCGAGTTGGTCGAGAATACCATAGTTGCCGGAGGTTTTGTGAGCGAAGGTTTCGTATCCTTCCTCGTTGAGCTCGGGAGAAGCAAGGTAGCCGAATGCATCATCTCGGCGGTTGAAGGTGATGAGAATGACATCCTTCAGAGCCATGCCACCACCGTACCACCAGGTGTTGTTGCTGGTCTCATCAGAGCCCTGGTTCCAAACCATGACAGGAAGCTTGTCACTGGCAGATTTGGCATTGGTCCAGATATTGAGACTGAGACAATCCTCGCTGATATCGGAAGACGAGCTGGTAGGACAGGCAGGGCCAAAGTTCTTGGCCTGCAGAGTTTCATTCCATGGCTCTCGGGGCTGCGGTGCCTTCCAGCGATTTTGATATCCGGTATTAGCAGCAAATGGGATACCCAGGAAGGCAGCCACATTGGACTCGGCGCCGTTGAAGTATTTGTCGAGAGTAGTCTGGTTGAAATATTTAAATCCCTCGACCGGACCATAGCTGGTTTGAATGACAGTGTCCCAGAGTTGGGCTTGAGCGAAAGTAGCGCCCAGGGCTAGGGATGCAAGAGCCTTGGAAAGGAGTGGTGCCATTGTGAATCACAAAGACGGGGGAAAATGGAGTAAAAGGCCTGGAGAACAATACCAGGTGTTGAGGAATGATCTCTTTATATAATCCTTATGTGCTACTCTATGCAGTATAAAGCACTGTGGAAACATCAAACCACACTGAACTATACACCTCGGGGCTTGCATACTCGGCCTCAGTCTCTAAATCGGGTAAGTCGGCGATGATCTTCGGTTTAAACTCAAGCCCCACCGGACACGCGGTCAGGATATTCCCGCGACTTCCTGCAAGGCACCCCCTTTTTTTAGCAACTAAGTGGACCTTGAATTGAAAGATACCCGGCTTGCGTGGCTTAATTAAGCCCGAGTTTAAGATTATGGCCTGTCATTCGCTCGGATTTAACATGACAGGAACAAGGCGCATCTGATAATTGTTCAAGGTCGTAGGTGTATCTATGTGGGTTTATCAGTCATTATACCACAAAGTTCATATCTTGGCAGAATATATAACCAAGGATTCCTGAACAGCCCTTTGCATCCGTAGTAGTGGGTGGCACCCGCTTAGCTCACATCGTAGCAGAGTATAGAGCATCACGTTTCTGAATAGCCCCATCAGTTGGCTCTCGTTTATGCGTCTCGCCATATAGTACCTACCTAGAAGCATGTCATGTATGTACTATCCTCCTTCTCATCCAGCATGTGGGTTAGAGACATACATGCACAATGGAGGGTAGGGCGTTGGCAATAGTACACTCGACCACTAGAGGAAGTTGGCTAGAGAGAAGAAAAGGAAATAGAAATTCATAAGCTTTGTGTGGAAGTGAAACACTCAGCTTTGATCTTCACAGGGCCAAGATTTATCGCCAGTCCCTGATTGGAGAAGGGAGGGTCAAGGGTGAGTAGGGAAACGTTTATCAACAGAGCTTAGCACCAACTCTGGAAAAGAATATGTCTACTAAGCACTCGTATACCTGCTGATCTTATCAGCATGCCATCTTCCTCTATACCATTTGTCAAAGTCATGATAATTGGTGGTGGTTCTCTGGGCTGGCTATGGGGTGCCAGCTGAAAACAAAGCTTCACTGTGATGATTTTGTAATATCCGACAGCGAGCTGCTAAAGGTGGAGGCACCTGGTGGGCAAACCAATGTGAGTAGGCTTTGCGCCTAATATATCAACTCCACCTTTCCCTAAGCTATTACCAGTTCCTGGATGTGGAGTGGACATTTCCGCTGTGTTCTATAGCTTGTCGTTCGCTTGCTCTAACCCCAGCTTCTCGAAAGCATTTCTGGAACTGAAAGAAAGATTGCAGTACTTCAATAGTGTGGCCGATCGCTTTGATGTCACGCGGCACTTTGTGTGTAAGATTGATTGGGAGGAAGCTCACAGGCAGGAGGCATCTAGCACATGGCTAGTTAAGCTCAAAGACCTTTCTACAGGTGAAAGCTTTCATCAGCAATGTGCCTTGCTTATTTCAGCTGTTGGTGAGCTCACAGTCCCGAACAAGTCTCGGTTCGATGGCATCGAAACATTTGAGGAAGACATAATTCATACCGCGAAGTGGAAGAAAGATCTTTCTCTGAAAAACAAGAATGTGGTGGTGATTGGCAACGGCTGTAAGTCAAGCAGTTTTCTTCAAATATCACGTAAATTACTGACCCGACCTTCTGGGCCATAGCCTCCGCTCGCAACTAATTCCAAACATCGCGTAAGATAGAAGTTCATAACCCAGTTTATTCGTGTACGGCCACGTTTCCTCTTATTCTCTCAATGACCTGGTCAGCTAACATACCTTAGACCCCGCAGCATTATATGCAGACCCGGGACATAAAGAGACAGGATAATTGATTACCAATCCCACTTCACTGAATGAAAGCAATGGATTTGCGGTAGGCCCGTTCCACTTCATGGTATGTATATTTTGCTTAAGAAGCATGATTCCCCTTGAATTCAAGTGTTATCGATGATTCATCTTGTTTGAGTAATGTCACTTATGAAGACACAACTTCACATCTGCAGCCTGACTTCAACGTCTTGCTCCATAATGTCGAATTTTACAAAACGGTATTAGGCCGTCGTGATCTACAAGATGAAGGACGGATTCACAGTGCAGGAGGTTGAATGAGCATCGTAGCTAGAGAAAAGGCCCGAGAACAGGGTGAGGCCAGAGACGTAAGGCACTGGTCCGATGCTTTATGAACATCAACGCTGCATGTCCTGGCAACTACTCATGCAGTGCTAGAGCTATATCTATATGGTATATGATTCACGGACACCCCCAATGATACACCCATCATAAACATGAAAAATCATTGGCAACGAGCCTGATTAAGAAGCGACTTCCACGCGAGGAATAGGTTTGATGAGACAATTTCAAGAAATATGTCGCACCTACTTATGCCTTAATTATGTCCCGACCCGAAGGCCGGAAGTATCCACAATGTTCATGTGGAACGGAGGGTCCAGTAGACAGATGATAATGAAAACCAATGGTGGATAGACGTCAGAATGAGTTACCAAGGGTAACATCCATCTTTGTGAACAAATTTGCCGGCATCTTTATCTCTCTTTCCAACTATAATGTCCAAGAGCGCGTTCGCTGATTCCATCGGATCGCAAGCATTACCTTGAGCAGTGACCGCTTCTTCAGAAACACCCCTCAGGTTGGATCGCACAAGACCAGGACAAAAGGCAAAAACGCGGACATTCTGGTGTTTGAGTCGCTTGTACATTTGAATTGTCATCATGTTCAATGCGGCTTTGCTCATGCGGTATTCATCCCACATCTCGGAACTTTTCGCATTGTTGGCATCCGATGCAAGTACTAGCGAGCCCAATGCACTTGATATTTGAATAAGACATGGATGAGTGGACTTCAGCAAGAGGGGGATGAAAGCCTCTGTAGCAAGCATTGCACCAAAGACGTTGGTTGAGAATATCTTTCCGATCTTATCACGTCCAGTCGAACCAGGCGAAAGTGTGCCTGCATTACTGATAAAAACGTCGATCCGCCCGAACTCGTTGGAAACACTGTGGACGGCCTTCGAGATCGAAACGTCATCGTCGACATCCAGCTGGACAACGGAAAGTGTTCCTTTAATGCCTGCAGTTTCGAGCTGGGAACATGCCTCGTATCCCTTGGAAAGATTTCGGCAGGCCATTATTACATGGTAGTTTGGATGGGATGCAATTGTTTTGGCTGTTGCATAGCCAATCCCCTGATTGGCACCTACATAAGGTGAGAACTATGAAATTATTTGACGCAACTGAATCTTACCAGTAATGAGGACAATTGTTGATTCAGACATTATAATTCTAAGGATAGAACCTGTTGTGAGAATTCACGATCTGAGTGATTTACAATCATTGTATGGCTCTGGCCTGAATTTATTGAAGTAGGAAAGCCCACCGTGTTTATGATTGCGTCATATGATCTGGCCAAGCTTTTCTTTCCCGCCCCCAAACAAACGGGACGCACGGAGATAACCGGTCTTGGATATTCGGTTTTAGTTCGGAGTCCGGCAAAGAGCTATGCATGCTAGAGTAACATTTATGTCGGAAATAAAGGCAAATCCGAAACCACTTTATGTGAAGGGTACTTTGCTTATCTACCCTCGATCTCCGGTGAAGAACCACCTTTCACCGATCTCGTGCATTCATATATACGTGCTTTTGAAGGCGGAACTAATAGCAAATCCGAAGCTTCGATCTCCGGTGCTGGCGTTCCCGAAGCTCGGGGATCCACCGCCAAAGCCCCTGATCAAGTGTTTAAATAAGGAGCAATTCCTGTATCGTTCACTATTTGCCCTTAATCTCCTCAACACCATACTAAAAATAAACCTTTTAAAAAAGAAAATGTCGCCCACAATCAAGAATGTGGTTCTTGCCGGGGTAAGGGTCAAATAAAAACACTACATTGTCCAAGTTAACAAGCTGTTAGGCTAGTGGAAACGTCGGATCTCGCGTACTCGACGCATTACTCGATCTCAAGTTCAATGTAACGGTGCTCGCTCGGAGTTCCAAGCCCTTCCCGGCCGCTGCTAGCGTGAAAATTGTTGACTTCACTTCGGTGGAGTCATTGTCTGCTGCTATGGCCGGACAGGACGCAGTCATCGATACTACTTTCTCGCCCGAGATTGACACACCACTCCGACTTATTGATGCGGCGGTAAAGGCTGGAGTTTATCGCTTGTTCGTTGGCCGATCTATCTTATAGCAAATGATCATTGACTAATACTCTGTTCAGCATCACCAGCGACTTTGGTCTGGATCCTGAAATCCCAGGTGTTCACAATATGCCTGTTTTCGGTCGAAAGAAGGTTTCTTATGAGGCCGTCAAGAAGCAAGCGGCTGAGAACCGCTTGACCTACACCCTGGTATCCAATGGTGCTTTCCTTGACTGGGGTCTCACAACTGGCTTCTCCGGTCTGAACTTCAAAGAAAAGACCGCTTGGATCTTTGGTGATGGAAACAACGTCGTTCCATGGACGACGTTGGAGGATGTTGGCAAAGCAACTGCGAATGTGCTTTTGCATCCGGAGGAGACTCTGAACCGCCCGGTCTATGTTCACTCCGTGTCCATGTCGCATAATCAGCTGTTCGACGCAGCAAAAGAGGCTTTAGGGAGTGAGGGGTGGACTGCCACATATAACGACATGGAACCTCTTTTGCAAAAGGCGTTGTCGGATCTCCAGACCGGCAACATTAGTGATGCTACTTTTGTAGTACAGATCCAGTACTGCCTGGCTACCAAAGCGCTTGCACACCCTTGGGAAAGGGATGATAATTCCCTCGTGGGACTGGAAGAATGGAGCGTGGAAAAGGTGAAAGAGCTGATTAAGACGATCGCCCAAAAAGCACAGTAAGGTTGAGTCGTCTTGTCAATTGAATGATATAGAGGTAATATCTTATGTTGTTCACAGTCCAATGAACTATTAAGCATATATCAACAAAACCGCGGCTGGATGCCAAGTAACTCTAAATTACCTTAAATTATGTGTACGCTCCCTCGAGAGGACAGACTCTTCAATAGGATTTGCAGAGGGATGATAGATATTATCTGTGGATGGGCATGTTTGACGACCATAGTGTTGACTTGCACCCAACGTCTCTCTCACTCAGCTGTTCCATGCCTGCATTCCCGGGATGTAAGGCGTCCCCGAAGCTCGGGGAACCACCCTCGGGAATCTTGCCCCACGAGGAGAAAATGGAACAAGGTCGGGGACCGTAAATCGGATCGCACGAGAAATCGTTGATTTGATCGCATGACAAAAGTGACATTGTGGAATTCCAGTACATTCGTCACCGTGCATGATGTCTACATATAGAGTAATGGTGGTCATCTAAACGCTCCTTTTCCTGTAAAATAGCTGTGATAGTGTCTGACCAGCCGAAATCATGGATATAATTATCGTAGGTGCCGGCATCGCCGGTCTCAGCGCGGGGATTGGTCTTCGCAGGGCAGGCCACAAAGTGACGGTTGGCATCTCCCCAGTACCTCGTTCCATTCTGGGCTGCACAACGTCTGACATTTCATACAAATAAGATCCTCGAACAATCCTCGTTGCTGCACGAAGTCGGAGCAGCGATCACCATCAAGCCTAATGCCTCGCGCGTCCTCAAGTCCTGGGATTTTGTCCCCGAGCAGTCTGGCATGGTGGCCCTACGCGGAATGAGCCTGATCGACGGTACCAACCTGGAGACATTGGTGCCCACCTACTACAAAGACTGCGAATCCACGTGGGGCCTTCCCATGTACGCCGTTCACCGTGTTGATCTACACAGCCAGCTGAGACAGCTTGCCACTCAAGCGGAAGGGCCTGGGACGGCCTGCAACGTCCGCGTGCTGGCCAAGGTGGTCGACTACGATGCCGAAAACGGCAAGGTAACGACTGAAGATGGCGTGGTCTTGCAGGGCGATCTCGTTGTTGCCGCTGATGGGGTGCACTCCACGGCCGTAAAGCATGTCCTGGACGAAGAGATCCTCCAGGCCGGAGATACTGGTTGGGCATGTATGCGGTGGCTGGTGCCGAGGGATGATATCCTCTCGGATCCGGAGACGGCGGACATGATCCAAGACTCTGCCACGAGATACTTCACGGCTGCCAATGGAGCTGCTGGTTTGGTGTGGTATCCGTGTCGAAAGTGCGTACCACAGAGATTTCCCTTCACAAAAGTGTTCGGTAAACTGTGCTGACATATGTTTTGGGGAAACTTAGCAATGAGGTCCAGAACTTCCTTTACCTCTCGCGGGAATTCGATACCTCCCACGTCGGGGAAGGTGAGAAACTAGCCGATCCCCTGTAAGCCACCAAGCTATACAATTAACTAATGCCAAATTTTAGATTTCAGAGCTATGGTTGACCCAAGCATGCCCCTAGAATATGCAAAAACCCATTTTGCCCCGGCCCTACACACCGTGATCAAGTGAGTTCTGAGTCATGTTGCCTGGTCTCACAGTGTACATACCAACCCGACGCAGGAAAGCCAGGGACGTCAAGTTCTGGAAGCTCGTGGCTAGAGGGCCTATTCCCAAGTGGCACAAGAACCGACTCGTCCTGATCGGCGACGCAGCACATCCCATGCTCACCTGTAAGTCTGAGCTTTGCTTCTCCCATGCTCACCCCCGTGTGACAGTTCCAAAATTTGAATAGCCTGTTGATTCTGGTGTTAACGAACCCATAGTCCAGGGCCAAGGTGGGGGACAGGCCATTGAGGACGGTGCCGCCCTCGGTATTTTGCTTGACCAAGTTCGTAATCTAGGGGATATCGAGGAGCGACTGCAGCTATTTGAGCAGGTCCGCCGGAATAGAGGCTCGGCGTTGCAGATTCTCTCTAACACGAACCCGCCGGCGTCGCAGAGCGTTCGCGATGCCGCCGCCGCGTACCTTCCCAGTGGCACGAGGCTCGATTCTACCGACGACATCAACGACTATGTCTTTGCCTTCGATGTGATTAAAGAATGCAAGATGGCGCTTGCTGCCGCATAGAGATTTAGATTGAAAGAGGAGGTGTGAAGTGGGAGACAAAAAACAGAATGATACCTGTGGCTGGCGCTCGCAGAATTAGCCCAACTGAACGAACAGGTGTATGGAACTCACAGCTTCAGCCAAATTAAACTCTATAAAGTACACTACAAATCATAGAGTTCTTTGAGCCTCTGGAATAACCGCAATATTTAAAGCTACCACTTTGTTCGACTTACGCAGCCTTACAGCACTCGACTTTGGCTACAGCGTTAGGACGAATCTCACTAAGCTTATACATAGAAAGGTAGTTCGTGTACGTACAATTGAGCCCCTTTAAACCGTACATCTTCTTTGTCTTTCTAGATAGATGTCATTCAGGCTTTCTGAATCTCTTCCTGACCTCTTCATTGAGAGATCCATGAGGCTAATGTTCTATAACTTATAATATGAGTTCAAACTATCAACAAAGGTCGCAAACAGGATCTATATCCATTTCTATGTTTCAATCTGTTAACTACTTAATACAAAGGTTAATTACACTTGCCGATCCGACGAGAAATAGGCCAAGGCATTCTCCATCTCAGCCTGGAGAAGCCGGACGTGGCTTGGCATGGGCAGTTCAAAATGATCACCGTTGACAGAAAGGACCATGACGTCTCCGCTGGTGAACCTTTCCCACCCATTGGAACGCAGGCTCTCTTCGTCCTTATTCGGGACATTGCATGCAAAAGTACTGAGTTTAGGATCTTCCATGAAGCCCGGATACGACTTGGTAGGCACGCCCTGGCCCTCCAGCTTCTGCATGCGGGTAGGGTCATCCGATACGCGGTTGACCAAACCACGCTCCGCCCAGATGATAGCCGTCTTAGCGGGCTTCTCGGCTGCCGTCATTGGTGCTGGCGTGTACTCATTCATGGCGAGGAAGAACTGACGCATGTGGTTGCGGCTAGATTCGAGCGCACTCCATTGTCCGTCCCGATTGACAATTTCCTCTAAGACTGCCTCGCTGGCATCGGCCTCGGCGAGCAGATTATCCCGTTCCATTATTCGCGACCGGGGGCAGGGCATGTCGATTAGAAGGAGTCCCTTGACCGTGCGCCCGGCGCGGGCCAGCTGACGTGACATCTCGAAGGCGACGAAGCAACCGACAGAATAGCCTCCGATCATGAAGGGACCAGTAGGGTGTGCCTTGAACAGCGCGTCGACTACTAGCCTAGCTACGCCCTCAATACCGACTTTGCTGTTCATACGCGATGGACAGCGGAGGTATGGTGAGTCGATGCCGTAGATAACCTGGTTGGACTTGAAAGGCCGCAGGTGGATAAACGACGCCACGCTACCGGTACCATCGGGCATTAAGTACAGCGGAGTATCACCGGCCTTAGGGCGGCCCTGCAGCAGTGTGATCCTGACGCTGGGAGGTGGCGACGTGTCGTTGTTCATAAGCCCCGGTGCTAGAGTCGGCGGATCCTCCTTCTCGACATTGGCCAGGCTTAACGCCGGAGAGATGGGGGTGAAGCGGTCGTCTGGAGTCGGAGAAGACAGAGCATCTTCATCGTCGCTGGAAGGCGTCGCGCTGGTATAGTTGCTATCCGCGCTTTCCTGCCCTCCACTACCAAACGCGCGACGGAGATCGCCTATTGTGACATAGTCAAAGACAAAGGAGGCGGGAAGGTTGATACCCTTCTCGTTGACAACGGCAACCACCTCTATGGCCATGATTGAATCGACGCCAACATCGGCTATCTCCGTTTCATCTGTGAACTCGGAAGGGTCACTGCCGGTTGCAGCGATGAGGCTATCTAGAATAACCTGGAATTCTCCCGTATTTGCAATCTCATCTTTCTTGTCGTCCTGGGCTTTGTTCGTCCGCTCTTGTTTTATCGGCGCCGTAGGCATAGCAGCAGGCAGATTGTCATGGATCATCTTGGTTTCCTTGGCACTGGGCAAGGAAGCTGACTTGGAAATCGGACCTTGGTGTCCTGCAGCACCAATAGGGTGTGGCCTCATGCCAAGAATATGGCGCCAGGTGGCCCTCTTAAACTGCTGGTAGCGTAGGTCAACGGCCTGCATAACGATTGTCCAAGTCTGAGGGTCGAAGACATAGGCAGTGCAGAAGGCCGTGGTGCCTTCCCATCGCGAGATGCGCGTGTACGTCATGTACTCCTTGTTAGGCTCGATAGGGGCCAGTTGCTCGATGATGTCGTAGCCCATGAGGGCATAAGTCAACTGCGACGGCGTGTTCGGGTTTCCGTTCACCATGAAGCCCGCCAGGTGCAGCAGGGCCTCGCCCCAGTATGGCGACGCGGTGTATCGCGTGCCCGCCGGATCAGGTCGGATTTTGATGGTCGCGGCGGCTTCTTGGTAGTCGCCGGCTACGTAGGCCTCCTGGACACCACGGAAGTCGGGCGAGAACTCAACTGCATTGGCGAAGAGCGCGAAGAAAACGTCGGGAAGCATCCGGTGACCTGAGCCCTCCTTGGAAAGTCGGATCCGATCGTCCATCTTGGCTTTGATGAAGAAAGACACCCGGTCCAAGTCAGCCTGGGCCTTACCTGGGCTGCGATATTTGACTGTCACCGAGCCGAGATCGTAGGATTCGCCGCTCTTAGAAGTGGCCTTGAAAGTGGCCAGGACGACGTCGGCGCACGCGCTTTCCATCGTGGCTGTGGTCAGCAGCTCGCCATCAACGCCGACAAGATCCCGAGTTAGCGGGGCAAGCAGCTTAGGGTCGTGGAAGGTAAGATGGCTGGCTGTCACATCCGTCTTGCCGCCGCTGTGTTCGAGCGCATACTTGGCCACTGTCGCAGCGGCGTCGCAGAAGACAGTCCCCGAAGCAAGCCCGATCTGCTGCATCTTGTGACCATCAATCACGCCCAGGAAACCATGATCGGAAATGCCGGCTCGGAAAGTGATTTGAACCTGGCCCTCAGGTGTCAGGGCCTTGTGAACGAGGTACTGCGCCGTTGTGGTAAGGAAAGGCTCGGACGCAACTGTCTTTGCAGCAGCAGCAGCAGGAACTAGCGAGCCGCTGGTCTTGTCGGTATGAGTGATCCAGTAGTCCTTGACGTCCCACGCATAGGTCGGGAGTGCCAACAACTCGAGGCTGCTCTCGTACGGCGCGTGCAGCGCGAGCCAGTCCACGTCAACACCGCTCGTGTAGGCCGCCACGAGGGATTTGGAAACAGCCACCCAGTTGCTGTTGTTTGCATCAATCGTGTAGTTAATCCTCGCGGCTGGTGGCGAGAGTGTGGCCCGTACAAACGAGCTGCATACCGGGCCGGGGCCGATCTCGAGCCAGAAAAGGTCGTCGCTCTTAAACGCGGCCTTGACGGCATTGAGGCCACCGTAGAAGTCGACAGCTTGCCGCGTCTGTCGCACCAGGTAGTCCTCGTCAAAGACGCCTGGTATATCGACCACGGACGCAAGCAGTGTCGACGCCACTGGGATCTTAGGTGGTAGATAAGTCACGCCGCTCGCAATGGCCTTGTAGTCCGGCAAGATGGTGTCCATCTGGAAGGAGTGGAACGCAAATGGCATAGAGAGTATCTTGGTGCGCGTACTAGCGTCCTGAGTGGTTATGTTTGTTTGGATATGTGCCAGGTCCTCGGCCGTCCCGCTGATGACGGTGGCGCTAGGGCTGTTTATACATGCCACTCCACAGGATGAGTCCCTAAGACGGGCGAGGTGGTCTCGCACCACCGCCGCGGACGCCGACACCGAGAGCATGGCACATGAGTTGGGCTCGCATCGCTCCAGGAGCAGAAGGGCACGCTGGCCAACGAGGTACAGCGTATCGGTCAGCGAGAGGACCCCGGCCGCGTGCAACGCGGCATACTCGCCCAGACTGTGGCCAATGACCATGGCAGCCTCAATACCTGTCGATCGCCAGAAGGCCGTCAGAGCAATCTCTAGCGTGACGACGGCAAGTTGGACCTGCGCGGCGTTCTTCGTGGACACTTCGACGGAGTCGGTGGTGATGATATCCAAAAATGGCGGGAACTGGTGTGAAGCGCAGATGGCTGCACATAGGTCGGCCGTCTTGCGGAAGACGGGGCTCGTCCGATACAGCTCGCTGCCCATGCCCGCGTAATGGGAGCCCTGGCCGGTGAAGGCGAAGACAACAGGAGGAGGCACTGCTTTTTTGGTCGAGCTGGCGCGCTGAATCTCGGCCTCAAGCTTGGAAATGCCCTCTTGTAGCGTCGTAGCAACGAGCGCAAACCTGATCGGGTGATGTACTTTCCGGGCTGTCGTCGAGTAAGCTACGTCCTGTATCCGAGCGTTGGGATTTGCGTGAAGCCACGCGGCGAGTCGACGCATGTTGGCGAGGTGCGATGAGGGTGTTCTGGCTGAGCTTGTGATAACGTGGCTTGATCGGGTGTCAAGTTCCCTTTGTCTCGCGAGCCTGGCCGGATCTTTCTTATACTCTTCAATGAGAACACTTGCATTACCTCCCTGCCATATGAGATCTCAAAGGTTAGCTTTTTTTGTCTTCTCGAAAAAGGCACCGTTTGTACAGGATGACTTACCGCTGCGTCGAAGTTGTTAATAAGAATGCGTTTCGGCTTATCATCCAGTGATTTAAACTCAGTTGGCCTGGTGGCAATCACAACGCTGCTCTCTTTCCCCAGAATCTCCAGCACGTTTGGGTTCATGGCGTGTGGCATGCCAGCCTGAGGAGGGATGATGCCCTTTTGAAGCATGAGAACGCTTTTCAGCAGCGAGGAAAGTCCGGCAGCCTAACATAACATAAGACAGGTCAGCGACTCTCACCAGTTTCCCTTCAACTACCGGGCCTTCTTCAGTTGCTCAGTTTGAAAGACTCACCGCTTCGCTGTGGCCAATATTTGCTTTGATTGCTCCCACCGGCAAAGGATTCCCAGCCGGTCTCGGCAAAAAGACCTTTGAAACCGCACCCATTTCTGCCTTGTCTCCAACCTGAGTCCCCGTTCCGTGCATCTCAATATATGAGACATCATTGGGGTCAAGTCTCGCATTCCGGAGGACCTTTTTAAAAAGACTCTCCTGGGCATTTGCGTCGGACGTTGTGATAGACGTCGCATTGCCAGAGTGATTTCTGGCTGACGAGGCGATGACCGCAAGGATATTGTCGTTGTGGGCGACGGCATCCTCGAGACGCTTCAGGATGAGGGCGCCGCTGAAGTCGGCGCGACAGTACCCGTCGGCGTCATCACGGTACGTCTTACAGTTGCCTGTTTCGGATAACACGCCGGCCTTGCTCAGAAATGTGAATGAATGCGGGTCAGACAAGATGGTGGTGGCGCCCGCAACGGCCATATCGACATCCTTTGATAACAGACTCATGCAGGCGAGGTGGATTGCTGACGTGGAGCCCGCGCAAGCCGAGTCCAGCGCGTAGGTTGGCCCCTCCCACTTCATCTGGAAGGCCAGCCGGCCCGGGCCAAAGGCGCGTTGGACGCCCTGAAGCGTGTAAGCATCGCACCCCAACGCGTGGTGGCTGACCTTAAGCCAGTCGTCGAAACTCTGCGCGAAGAAGACGGCCGTCTTGTTGGGGTCCGTTGTTCTTGTCTGGCCCGCCGAGTAGCCGGCCGTTTCGAGGGCCTCGTACGCGCTCATAAGGAAGTGTCGGTGTACCGGTTCCATCAGCAGGGCCTCGCGCGGCGAGATGTGGAAGAATTTGGCATCGAAGTGGCCGGGATGCTTCATAAAACACCCATGTCTACATGTCATGGTGCATTTGCCCGGGCTGTGCTTGGTACAGAAGTACTCATCCACGTCCATCCGGTCGGCGGGAATCTCTTGGTGGCAGTCTTGACCTGTCGCGATGACGTTCCAAAACTCGTCCAGGTCCTCGCTGCCTGGCCCTTTGCCAGACATTCCGACGATAGCAATAGCGCCTTCTCGAACACTCTCACCTTTACTTGACGACGTCTGCAGGTCATCGTCAACCGACACCTGTCTTGTTGCTTTGAGTACACCAAGAATATATGCCGCATGGCCACTGGGGCCCATCAGCTTGACGCCGACATGTTTATACGATGTCCCGAGGCAGGCGTTGAGATTGCTCACGATCTTCACAAGATCCAAGCGTTGTGACAGGGTCTGTAGCGCCGCAGCCCTCAGTAGATCACCCCAGCTGGAGTAAGATGTGTTTGCGTCGTCACCGGTAATGCCCCAGACTTTTAGTCCAGGGCGAAGTTGCATTTCTAAGAGGGTGGAATTTCCAACGACATAATCCATGTCGGCCGCGGAAACGTCAAGTGTGTGCTGCAAACCGCGAATACCGGGCAGCTCATTATTGGGGCGCTTCTTCAACTCGGGGCACTGGGTAAAGATGAGCTCTAAGACGGAAGGTGGTCCTATGATGGTGTTCCAACGGTCTCCTGTAAAGCCAATCTTGGCTCTTTTGGAAGAGGGGACGCCCTAATCATGCGTTGTTTCAGATTAGTATATCACGATCAACAGTCGTTCGATTGTTCCAGAAATTGCATACCATGCCATGTTGAAATTTCTCAAGTGTAATTTCAAGCTCATCTGGAGCGATACCCAAGACAGCCCGGCCCCAAACTCCTGGGCGGTCCTCCCTAGCTCTTGACCGCGAAAATATGACGCTGCAGAGTCGAACCCAGATCCGACCAGCTTCGATGGAGGAATCGTACAGAGTGTTGAAGTTCTTCGAGATTGGCACGGCTACAGCGTTCCATAGACCAGCAGATATGCCGACCAAGTGCGTGTCGGGCCTGCCGTTCTCACCTGGATGGAGCAACACTGGCTCACGGTTCGTAGTCCTTTAGTTTGGGATGGGAAAGTCAGCCAGCGATCAAAGTCAGATTTTATGTTATATAGGGGGAACACACTCCAATAATAGGACCGCTCTCACAGTGTAGAGAAGCATGGCGTGGACCAGGCCAACCTGGTCCCTCGAACGGCGATATTTCTGGGCGAGCTCTTTGAAGTTGGAACAAGCCCCGAAGCTCTCCTTTAAGAAGCTGTCCATGTCTATTACCTCGGCCTTGAAGGCAGAGAACAAGTCGTCCAAGAATGATCGGACCCATGGCGTCGTTGAGGCTTGGCTAAAGACATAGTCCATGCCACCAATCCATGCGTCCGTGAGGTCCCCAAAAAGGAGGACAATGGGATGAGTTGAGCCCATGGTAAATGTATGTTTCTGGCTTCTGAGTGAGGTAGATGGGTGTCGAGGCGATGATGAATCGCTACGAACAGTATATCAGACAATCTAGGGCACGAAGGGTGCTATAGAAGAACCCTTCTCTCCCTCCAAGTCTCAAGTTGCTTCAACCGTAATGTAACTGTTCCAGATCAACACCGAGCCCGTAATTATTAACATGATCTTATTCCCGATCATATTGACTTTATGACGGCCCCCGCCGTACCCGAAGTGTCTCCTTTGACATTGTTGATTTCCCGATCTCACCTCTAGGGCTTCCAAAAAGGTCGCATCCCCGATGAATTATGTCAGCTCGCCACATCGTGCGAATCCATTCCCGCCGGGAATGTCGTATTGCGCTTTGCAGGAATTGTTCCCCACCCAGCCTGACAGGGGTATCAGACGGAGGTACTTTTGCGCCTTGTTGATTGCGCTTTGGTCGCCATTTGCCGTCTCAGTATTATTTCAATCTCAGAGATAGACTTGCTCAGCCTAATTGGCTGGTCGTTCTAGACCCAATTCAGCTCCCCGGTCACGGGTTGAAAACTCAAACAGACAGGCGACTTGAAATCCAGGGGTGGAGAGCGCAGGGTAGGGAGTTTTTAAAAGGCATGACCAACTCTAGGAAATCAAGGTAGTCAATGAAGGGCTCAGCAAAACTTGCGGTGGTACTGTCTAGTTATGGCTGCCACCAGTTAGGCAGTTGGTTGATGTCACCTGTAAGCATAATGAATCGAGAAAAGTAGAATTCAGGTAGAGCTGTAATGGCTTCCATAGCATCACCTTGCCGAATAAGGCACTAGAATGACTTTGAGCCACTGCAGCGAGGCCAGAGCTCCCTGCAAGCGCGTTACAAGGCTGGAGGTCTTCGGGTGGTGCTTGCCTAGATAAGCTGCAATCAGGCTGAGGTTTCCCTTTTTGGGGCTCTAGTAGCAGTAATAGGGCGTAGACAAAGATTCCAGCGTTTAAACGACAATCGTGCTATAATCGTCGAAATAATTTTTACAGCGAATGTGTGATGTGGGATGGAAGGTTGTGAAGTTAAAGTTCCTCACATGCGCGGGAACACCCGGCGCTTGTAAAAGCTTTGACCTCTACGGTTCGCAGCTTTTCCCAAGTCCTGTGTATAAGATGACGAGTCTATATTTTCTGTTCTGGGCTATACAAAGAGGGAAAGTCAACTAGGATATAAAGGCAGCAAGCTGCGATTACACCTAGGACAGTTATTTACATGGCAGGGATCATACCGGTAAACATCCAACACAGCACAGATAGCATGGGAACGCCCTAGATACCCGCATCGGCCTGCGGGAAGGGCATAGTCGGCTCCCACGCATCCCACGCGTCACATACAGGGTCAAGCTGCTTGGTCCAATCGCCTCCTACCACCCCGGGAATTAGGGCGGGCGATTCGACAACCGTCGCCCCGAAGCCCTGGCTGCTATGCCAGGCAATGTGGCAGTGGAAGGCCCAGACACCCGGGTTGTCGAGCGGCCATGCAATAGCCAGGTATCCGTTGGCAGGCAAGGTGGCAGTGTCCCGACGTGGCGGGTTCTTCAGCTGCCACCCGTACGTTGACCCAGACCACTGCTCGTAGCCGGCAGCGAGGATGAGGAAGTCATGCCCGTGGAGATGCATGGGGTGGGAGATGCCCTGAATGGGTCCATGGTCCTCGATGACGAGGATGGCCCATTCCGTCTCGTCACTTTGCGATGCGGCCGACGACGTGTTGGCACCAACCTGGAATACGTTGTCCGACAGGGGAATGGCGTCCAAGTTTCCAGATATGACATCTCCCAGAGCCGGGTTAGACCAGTTCACCCACATAAACGAACCCCCGTTGATGGACCATCTGAGATGCGTGTGGTTGTCAAGCCACTCTGGCTTGAATGTCTCGGTCTGAACGCCATCCTTTACGGACGACATTTCTAAGTCGATTGGAACCCACGGCTCCAAATTTGTGGGCTGTTCATCTAAACAGAAAGCTAGACCTATCACCACAGTGTTCACGCTCGATTTTGTCGGCATGGCGGTGCTTTCCTTGTTATACCTCACAATGGCGGTGATGTTATCGGCCCCTGCGCCGTTGAGGATACAATTATGCTCGAATCCACTGCGCATCCAGTAATCCCCCGGCGGCGCGTTTGCCTCAATAATGACGTCGTACCGCTGCCCCATACCAACAAATATGTTTGTTGTCTGGTACGGCACGATCGGCACAAAGTCGGTCGCAATCACCGTCATGGTGTGATTGTCGATACTGAACTGAACCCAATCCTCTTCCGCCACATTGAGGAGCCGAAGGCGGTACTTCTTGCCTTCCTCAAAGAGGAGCTCGAACTTCTTGCCCTCGCCGAGGCATCTCGGGTCCAGGTTCGTCGCGTTGTTTGCCACGCAATCGCCCGTGTTCATGCCGTTGAATAGCCCCGTGTCAGAACCATAATATGTGACATTGCCGTCGGCGAGTGTGGCCCAAATGTAGTCCGTTGTTTCGTGGTCCCAGTCTGTGATAAAAACGGCCCCGAGGTCCTCGTCATAGTCGGCCGTGGCCGGGCCGTTGATGATCAGCGCCCCGTACAGCCCATTGCTATACTGCATGCTAAAGTGACTGTGGTACCAGCTGGTACCGTACTGGTCGGCATGGAACTTGTATGTCTGGGTTTTTCCGGGTGCGATGGGACATTGCGTGACCCCGGGTGTCCCGTCGGCTACGTTGTTGTTGAGCAGCCGCGCACCATGCCAGTGCAGGGACGAGCCGTTGGTTGCAATGTTGTTGGTCACATGAACGACGATGTCGTCGCCCCAGTCGGCTACGATTGGTGGGCCAGGTATGGTCCCGTTGGCCATCACGCATTTCCGCTGGTATCCGTCCGGTGCGCAGTCGGTCTCCTCGAGAGTCAACCAATACTCAACTGTGCGGTTCGTGTAGGGGATAGTGTCGTAGTAGTTGGTATTGATGTCGTACTCCCCCCAGCATTGGCGGGATGTCGGGCCGTTCTCGCATCCCTTTGTCAGGCTGCCGGTGTCACGGACTGAAAGAGGCGGAGATTGAATGGCTGAGCTGGGGATGGAGATAGCCGTGGCCCCTGCTACTGCGAGGGCGAGCACGCAGAGGAAAGAACGTGCCATGGTGACGAACAGCGAGTGACTTTTTTGCTCGGAGAGAATTCGATCTTCGAGAAAGATTGCAGCCTTTTGAAAGTAGCCATAATGACCATAGCAACTTATTAGATTGCGGCTCAGAAGACCACATGGTGTTCCTGAATTCCTCTGGTGTTCTTGGCACAGGCCATTGCCCTTTTCCAAGCTCAGGGCATCATGTTGCCCGACAAGATGAACTCGGGAATATAAATCGGGGATGTACTTCGGGGATCAGCTGACACGAGCACTATTCATTTACCTATTTGGGAAAGTATCATCGGTGTTGTAGTAGCCCTGAGTATATGCAAGATATAGTTTAAATCTCTCTTTACCACCAATTGGAAATATGTTAGCGAGAGAAGGGCTATGGGGAATGTTTTGAAATTGCTGAACTGCATGTGAATAATAAATTACAGCTAGAGCTCGGTCTACGGGCTGCATAGTGGATTATCTCCGGACCCACGTTGCCACTGCAGGTGCAATAAAGCCGAAACCCCGAGGTCCTGATGCTTACAAGGAACATTACAGCTCTCAGCTGTGCACGTTGGCAAGATTGAAGCTTCCGATTATTATTATTGTAAAAATAAAATCCACCTATCATTCTATTTGATTATCCATGATCTATGACTTATATCACCGTCTTACACATCAACTACCAATCCTGATATGACAACAGTGCCGAAGAAGACCGTCTTGATCACGGGCTGCAGCACGGGTGGCATCGGCTGGGCCTTAGCCAAGAGCTTTCACCAGCGAGGGTTCTACGTCTTTGCCACGGCGCGTAATCCCTCTAAGGCCGCCGACCTGGCCGAGCTAAGCGACATCGAGATCCTCGAGCTGGACGTGACTGATCCAAAGACTATCGCGGAGTGTAAGGAGATAGTCGTGAAACGTACGGATGGGAAGCTTGATGTTCTAGTCAATAACGCTGGCGTCGAATTCAACTGCCCGCTGCTAGACACCGACGTCGACGAAGCGAGGAGGCTATTCGACGTCAATGTATGGGGCCCTCTTGCTATGGTCCAGGCGTTTGCTCCCTTGCTTATCGAGGCCAAGGGAACTGTCTTCAATCAGAGCTCTATTGACGGGGCGCTAAATATGATATGGGCTGGTAAGTTTCCATTAGCTAGCGCTTGCAGCTCTCTCTCTCCCCTTCCCCTCGGAAGTCAGGCTAATGTCACGCTCTTGATCAGGTATTTTTGCCAGTTCAAAGTCCGCCATGGCGCGCATGTCTGAAACCCTGCGTTTTGAGCTCGAGCCACTGGGCGTGCGCGTCGTGACATCCATATGCGGGTCTGCCGACACGCCTATGTTCGCGAAGCCCGGTGGTCCGATGAACCTGCCAGAGATGTCGCACTACCACGGCGTCCAGGACGCGGCATGGAAGGAGCGGATGGACCATCAGCGACAGGCCACGCAAGTTGATGTGCTCGCCGGAAAGCTGGTCAAGGACATCCTCGGTGGGAATAGGGGCGTCATTTGGCACGGGGCGTTTGCCCCATCAGTTCATTGGGCAAGCTGGTTGAATCTAACGTGGCTTTTGGATAGGTTGATTAACTCGGCACGAGGCTTGAGTCAGGTCAAACTCAAACAGTCCTGATGCCACGATCCTGCATGAAATAGGCATTTGATCATGTCAGATGTCAACGACATTTAACTCAGAAAGTGTGAATGAAAGAGTTAATTGCCAACATGTTCGATCCGCTATAAACGGTCGATGTCATCACCTTTAAAAGAAGAATTCAACAGCGAGATCACAGTAAACGCATTGGCCAGGCCACGTGCGTACTTGTTGAACTATTACGGATCATCCCTTTCAAACGACATCCTTTTAGTTCAAGCCATTGAAGGAGACTGTCGAAGCTGAGTGTCTGCACATATAAATATATGTATTAATCTAGGTATCAAATCAGATTCCCCTTGCGTCCGTGATAAGATATATTGGTCTGGCGGGGACGGGGAAGAAGACATAGATGCATAAGATTCAATGAGAAAGCGAGAGAAGAGGGTATAGAGGGAAGGAAAAGAGAGAGGAGCAGAAAACTATCTACTACGCAAACATCTCCAACATCTTGGCACGCGGCAAGCGGGCCCGCGAGCTACTTCTCTCTTATAATCTGGCTCATTTTCTCAGCACAACTTCCAACAGAGCCGACTGCCCCTGTCCATGCACCTTCTTCAGCTCGAGTCTCTCATCAGCCGCCTGGAACAGGCCCTCCCATTCGGCTCGAGTGCGCTCCTTAGCACCCAGTCCCACCAGCATCATGATGTCCTGCCGACGCATTGCACGCTCCTCATGCAGCGGCGTCCCGTCACCCAGGCAAGGCAGCACTCTGTCACTGATCAACATAGGTGTTCCCGCAGGTGATGCCTCAAGACCGGGCACTAGGGCGCGGAGGATAGCTATCGAGTCGGCATCGGCCCAGTTATGGAAGACGTGGCGGAGGAAGAAGGCTGCGACAGCGTTGACTGGCTGCTGCGGCTGGAAGAAATCATGCTGCTGCATCTCAATGCGGCTGGCAAGAGCCTGGTCTTCCTTGCTAAGGACGCGTCGGCCTTCATCGAGCATTTTCTCGCTATCCTGGACGCGGAAAGAGAGATGCGGGAAGCGGCGCGCCAGCGCCATTGAGACGTGTCCGCTGCCGCCGCCCACATCGACCACTGTGCCCTTGAGGGTGTCCCATGGGAATATGTCACCGAGTGTATTAGGTTTGCGGTCGACTGGGGGAAGCAGATTTGTTAGCCATTGCCATTTTCAAAGAATAAGAATATCCCGGGCTTACTTGTTGTAACACCCGCCATGGCCTTAGCAAACCGGGCAGCGTACTCTGGGTTTTTCTCATAGTAGTCAAACATGGTCTCACCCAGACGTGTCGTAAAGGGCGAATGGACGAGGTCCGACACTTGAGGGGAGGCCTTGATGCAATCGGCCGTCGAAGATGCGGACTTAAACATATCATCCATCCTGCGTGTCCAACAGACATAAGTTCTTGTATTTGGGTGTGCAAGAGGGGGAAGGAAGCTCACGAATATTGTCCGAGCCCTATCAGGTTCTCGTCTCGCCCGAAGGCCACGCTGCATGCCGTGTGTGCAAACCAGCCTTCCTTGACCTCGCGAAAGATGCGATGCGTGCATAAGAACCTCAGTACCTGCCGCGTACGGCCTACGTCTATGCCCGCCTGTCGGGCGATTTCTTCCAGGGCAATGCCCTCTTCTTCCGCCACAGGCACAATAGTAAAGAAGCCAAACTCAAAGGCAACCTGGAGGGCGGCCAGGTCATTACTCGAGCCCATCAGGCCGCGCATTGTGGTCCGCGGGCCGACGACGAGCAGACGTAGATCGTCGAGCGAGGCCACAAGTTTGCTGCGCAGGGCAACATACTCGGGTGTATCAGGCAGCTCCGGCGAGTTAGATAAAAAGTCCGGAGCGGGAAGGTTCTGGGAGCCGAGCAGCGTCTTGATGTTGGCCGCGTGGTTTACAATGTCCAGAGCAAGAGCGAGAATATCGGTGGAAGCATTCATGTTGTCGTTTGGTACGCCGATAATTGCGTCGATGTGCTAATTGCTAAATTGGGTGACATTAATAAATCTGTAATGAACTTAATAAAACCTCAAATAGTTTGAAGAGTATGCAGGCCCCGCTGTGAAGCTGATGCCCGAGAAAAGGTGATTACTACCACGGGAACAGTAGGCCGCCCTCGGGAATCCACCTGCCGGGGAACATCCATGGTTGGTATCCGGTGACGAAAGTTTGATGTGATCGATCGTATCTAATTTCGGTCATTCGTTCGCTATGTACATACTAACGTGTTCCATGGGCCACACCCCTGCAATTGAGGCCAAACCATTAACCAAAACGAATAGTTGATATTCCTATCTATAACTGTTCTTGCAGTATGTATGGCTAAGCCTTATTTTTCCCGCAATTTGAACAGAAGTCCCAAACCTGATTGGTCAATTGGGTAGTACTTCACGAAGTCATCAAGCCCGATAATGACAGGCGTATCGACGAGCAGGCCAGTCTTCTCAGCAACTCCAGCCAAGACAGATCAGAACCCCCTGGAATATGTTTCAACAATAGTATGACCCGACCTCCTCAAACAAAAAACGAAAAAAAGAATTGCTATTCTAAGCGCCCATCACACATACTATGCAAGCACTGAATCCATGGTTTCATCTCTGTTAGGCACCGAAAACATCCTCTTGACGTCGCCGGCCTTCCGTTCAAGCCACAACCGCGTATAGTCGCACGCAATCACAAACGCCATATGCCGCGATGGATCTGGGAGGCTGGAAAGCTCAGTGTGCAGGTCCCGAAGATACACTGTAAGCTGTGACAGCAGCCTCTCCAGCTTGCGAAATGATAGCTGATACAGCCTCTGTCGGAGGTCCATCTCGTCATCTTCTTCCAATTCGAGTATGCCCAACGATAGCCGGGGCTCCATAAGATCTCTCAGGGATATGTTGCTGTTACTTGGAGTGGCGATCCCGGACTTGCTCTCCCTCTCGGTGTTTCCCAATGTCACCATCTCGGCTGCCGACTGTGACGATGATGACCTACGCAGCGAGGAATCGCTGGCGAGCATTTTGAAGTCGTCAATAGCGTAGCCTATTAGCATAGCAACGGCCATGATGTGAATTGGCTCGGAGTCCTCGCGGGGGTGCGTGCATCCCATCGACATCTCGGATGATACAATGCACTGCTTTAGCCTGGCGAGTTGTGCGTCGAGCGATAGCCGCTGGTCATTACCGGCGCCACGCATCGATGCCAGCAGCTCCGTGACGCCTGCGTGGCAAGTGCATTCGCTCTCGCCATTCAGCGCCTGATACGTCCCCATCTCAGTGTCATCGCTATTGAGGTTGGCGCCGAAGAGGGAGTCCAGATAGGGTGTGGGGTCTGGTGTCGGGAAGTACCCAGGCACCATGGTGCTGCCGGTGGCTAGGCTGTTAAAGTCCAACAGCTGCGTGAAACTGTACATTGAATTGGTTTCGATTGGCGTCGGAAACATGTAGTCGTCGAGAAGATTTGTGTTATCATTGTGCGCCTCGTCCGGCTTGTCCAGCATTGCAGAACTGTTGGATCGGGACGCAGTTTTACTTGGACTGTTGCTTTTGGGACTGGGACTGGTACGAGTATCGTAACCGCACTGGGGCCGTGGAGCCCTCCTTCCCCGCTGCGACGGAGGGATAGAGATAGGCGGCGCGTCCTTGTGTGTCCTCCGCGACAGACCGTAGATACACTCAATTTGGTTGCGCTCGCACCTCGTGCAACTCGGCTTTCGCTGGCTGCACCGCACTTTCGACTCGTTGCAGGCGTTGCAAGAGGCTCGTAGTCGAACTTTGTTTTCTTCTACCATTGCTGGCCAACTCAGCACTGTTGTCATATTCGATAAAAGATAAAAGTTAGCAGGCGCCTTACACCCAACTATATATTGAAGGGGTAATGTCGAATAAAGCGGCTTCTGTGGAGCTCAGTGTTTCTTATGTATGTTGAGATAACTGTGCTGTACATCAGCACAATTACCCGTGTCACGCCTTGCATTTTCTTTGGCCACATAGGACCACCAATTCAACTTAGTGCTGACGAAAAAGCGATCAAACAATCAAACACCCCACCTGAAGGACTGCACTCAGTTCGTATCCGTCCGAATTGAGTACATCGTACGTTGCTTTTCGTGTAGATCCTGGTCTTCGTCTCCAAGGTGG
>ERZ1673737.1365-NODE-1365-length-24070-cov-4.176723_pt1 | contig 24070 bp, 26 predicted proteins | sample MGYA00580211_ERZ1673737 | MGnify/ENA primary metagenome ERZ1673737 (study PRJEB41218, sample SAMN15661789) | gut metagenome | host: Homo sapiens | place: Canada: London | collected 2015-08-20/2019-03-30 | study: EMG produced TPA metagenomics assembly of... | reverse complement strand
AGAGAGAGAGAAAGAGAGAGAGAAAAAGCGAAAAAAATGCTGATCCGTTCCCCCCGCAGGAGAACCAAAACCCCTCGAGACCACGCCACTCACACGACTCTAATTTAATCCGCGCGAGATCCGCCCGCAAGCGTAATTCCAACGGCTCACGCAGTTCCTCCGTCTCTCGAACCGTCCACACAAACGAATCGCCCTATTTGACTTCCAGCCGGGGACGGAGGGACCACAGCCTTGGCCGACGTGGGAGCGAAGTTGGCAGCATGCGAGATGCCGCTGGCTACGATACGTCCAATCGGAAAGACAACGAGGAGGGCAAGGATGGACTCAAATTATATCTGGAAGGGGAAATGAGCCAGGAGAAGTGGATCCACCGCGACAAGCTGGCAAAGATTGAGAGCGAGGAACTTCACCAGGCGGCTATTCTTTTCCAGCGTCGTATGAGAGGAGAAAGCAAATCGAGCGCGGGACGAGGGAGAAGCCATGATTCTCAGCAGAGTGCTGCTAATGGGACTGGTGCGGCCACTTCGCCTGCGGCGGAGTTCTCTGAGCCCTGGCCGGAAATGCGGGGAGAACCAGGCAAGCGTGGTGTGAACGACCATGTAGATGACGATGAGCGGAAGCACTGGGATCTTCGCCGACCAGAGGAGATTGCTGCCGACGATGCAGCTACCAGCATCTACAGTAACCCCAGCCTTGGGAAAAGCGCATCGCGAATACCGGTTTCAACAGCCAGTCCGGTACCCATCCCAGGCATGGGCCGTGATTCTCGTGGACCTCGCAGCCGTGCAGCAACAGATGAAGATGACGACCGCTCTTCACGGGGCCGGAGAGCCAGTGAGCCTATTAATATTGAGCAGGATGGTTCGACTCCATCTCCGGGCAGCCGACCGGGCAGCCGTGGCTTCGGTACCACCCCGAACACCACAGGCAAGAAGAACCCAAGGGCAACAGGCTCTACCAACCGAAAGACCTCTGCTCCGCCTACGAACAGGAAGACAAGCACCGCCCGCTCCCGTGCTGTGTCGGGCAACACTACACAGCGACCTACGACCCGGGGTGCTGACAGTCGGCCAACAACTGCGGCCAATCGCCCCGAGGGAGATCCGCCATGGTTGGCAACCATGTATAAGCCTGATCCTCGCCTCCCACCAGAACAGCAAATGCTTCCTACCCTCGCCAAAAAGATGCAACAGGAACAATGGGAGAAGGAAGGCCGGACACCCAACACGTACGACCGCAACTTTGCACCCATCGCAGTTCATCCATTCGATGCACCTCCTGTTCCTTCCAAGGTCGAGCCAGAACCAGAACAGGAACAGCAGGCCGTCGAAAATCTCCAGCTCGAGGAACTTCCTCAACCGCCTAAGAGCCCCGAACCCCCGCGACCAAACACCGGCATGGGATACAGCACCATGCCAAAGGTGCAGGATACACCCCCAATGGGACTGACACCCAATCCCAACCCCAATTGGAACCCGCCAGTTGTCACCGCACGCGAGCAACCGAAGAAAGAGAAGAGCTGTGGATGCTGCATTGTGATGTGATGGACCCTATATTCCATCTCCGCAACACATATTCCAAATCTCTTGTCCATCTCCCCAAGATACCTTTGATATTTGATATTTGCACATCTGCTTGATTCCTTTCTCTGTTATTTTTTTTTTACCCCAGCGTCTCCGGCGGGATGGTGTTCTGTCGGTTCTGTGACTTTATATCCCAAGCTCGAAGGCCTTTTTGCTTTTGATGCACCTTTCACATCTTCAGACTGCTTTTTAATTCGGTGTCAATCTTCACACACCGGGGCATGGTGCCTTTCCTTTCCTCCCATGCATCCATTCCTTGACTTTCCCTTCTCTTCATTTGCTCATTTCTTGCTTTCTCTCTCTGCTATAGCAGAAAAGAGACCCAAAAACTTACCTCAGACTGCAATGGACAGAAACAGAGACCCTCTCGCAGAGAGAGAAAAGAAAAAGAACCAAAAAAAGAAAGCACATCGAGATACCCGATATCCCACCCGGCCGTCTTGTTCCTGTCCATACCATACACCTCTGACTTTCTAAACTTGATGCCTTCCTTTCCTTTCTCGACCTCCCTATTTCTTTGGTTCCGCATTTGCTTGCAGCTACATTTGCCATATTCCCAAGCCTCTTCTTCCTAGCGCTTTTTTATTATTATTATTATTCTTCTTCTTCTTTCTCCTCGACTCTTTTGCTCTGATTTTGTCGGGTGATCTGGTCCAGTTCCGGACATACCTGCTTTCCTGTTCAGATTTCCATCGCAGACAGTTGCTTTTTCCTGCTGCTTATCAGATATCAGGTTAGTTGAATACATACCTGTATATGAATTGCTGTTTGTTTCTGATGTTAGATGTGACTGTGGATATCGTAGTTTGGATCAAAAGTAGGTATCCTTCCCCGGAGCTGGCATGCAAATTCATTGTGAACAGAATGTAGAATCTTCTATTTCACTACTACTTTATGAGAACCACCAGTAACTTTCACAGTTACAGTATGATCAACATAGCTCAACCCTCGCGTCAAGCGGTCACCATCAATGGTGATCGAAGGCTTCTTAGACGCAGTGACAAAAGGCAAAGTAAGCTGACCAACAGTACCCTTCGGCACCGAAAAGCTCAACGTATATCCACTGGACCCCTTCCTCCAAGATGCCTGAAACTTCCCAAGAGAGGTAACAAAACCCGCCTCAGCAGACTCCAAATCTCCAAACTGGGGAGCAATCTTCCACGTCAGTCCCAAACGCGAGGTAACCGTAAGACCAACAATATATTCAGTCAAAGCAGATGTCGGACCCGCAGACCAACCGTGTGCATGGGAGACATAAGACGGATCATAGCCATACCCACGGTCCATCCGATACCCGAAGGTCCCGTTCCGAAGATAGCCCTCGATCACTGTGCTCTCTGTACCATTTGGATTGTTGATATACCAGCCCCAGCTTCGACGAATGAGATCAAGTGCACGGTCAGGCTTCCCAACAACGAAGTGACTTTGAATTTCGAAGGAGGAAATGAAGGACGCAATGTTCTCCGGTAATTCTGGAGCGACGGCGCCTATTGGGGTCCAGTTCACGAGAAGCTTTTCTGAGATGCTGGCTGCGCGCTTTTTGTCTACGACTCCGAAGAGGATGGCCATACTGTTTGCGTCTTGCGGATGTAAAGAGGTATCTGTTGCGTTGTCCTTGAATGCGCCGTATGAGTCGTCCCAGCAGTAGGTGTTGATTGCTTCTTTCAGGTCTGCGGCTTGTGAGGTCCAGGTGCTTGATAGGTTGGTTGTGTCTCCAGCCCAGGAAGCAAGAGATGCTCCTGTGTTTAACGTATGATAGAGGCTAGAGTTATTAGCTTAGAGGTCCCGGAGTACTTGATGAATGGACAACTCACATCATTTGTGCCTCTGAGTTGTTATAGCCTTGCTGCCATCTAGCCCAGTCTCGAGTGCCCGTCACATTCAAGAGCCCACTGGGGTAGGTTACCTTGCCATAAATGAACTTCATAGCATGCTGATAGCTCTCCCAATTTTGTAGCAAGAAATCGGTGTCATTGGTATACAGCATATAGTTGTAGGTGCCTATCATCGACCACATATGATATGTGTCCGAGTTTTTCTGACTGAGCGGAGGCCCAGATTCATCAAATGCACCTGTTGTTTTGTCCTAGATCTGTCAGAATAAGATTGAAAGGAAATAAAGGGTAAGCTCACCTGCGTGTTGTACATAATCTGCAACGCATTTTTAACGCTGTCCAGATCCCCCAAGCTCACAAATGCCGAAGGCACCGCGATTCCCATATCACCAGGCCACACCGCACGATCCCGTTTCGCGCCATCGACAATAATGGTATCTCCCGGGCCCATAGTCCCGTTATTCACCCAGCCAGAAGTAACGCCTTTCGTCACACGGCCGGTGTTCACGGGTACTTCATTTGTCTGCAGAGTATAGGCCCCGCTATACCAGATGCGATTCAAAAGCTCATCACTGCAGTGGAAATAACCCTGATAGGCTCGGAGATTTGACCAAGTAGGTTGGAACGCGAGTTCCAAGTTCAAATCATCGATCTTCACGTTGGCCGAGTCATCTGTGAGCAAAAAGATCGTTAAGTATCGGAATCCTCCGCGCAGGTATTTGTCTGGCATGTCGTAGCTTCCCTTTCCGGCCGATGAGAAATTGGTATATAGGGCTCCATCATGATAAAGGGCATTTGATGAGTCTGACCACTCTCCGATCCAGTTTTTGGCTTCTGTGAATGCGAGCCCTAATGCTCCGCTCCCAGACGAGGTATAGTTTAGACGGACTATACCGCCCACTTCAATGCCAAAGTCGAATACAATTAGTGAGCCGTTGCCCTGTAAGGTGACTTTGTATGGATGGGACGTGTCTGTGATGGCGTTTTTCTTCAGCTCTGATAGGGTTTTGGCTGGTCGGACTGTGCGCGATGCTGGTGCGAAGATGTTCTTTTCCCATGGCCCGCTGAATGCAGTGTCTGTCGGCCCAGAACAAGAGGTATTACGCCAGCATGTCTCTGCTAGAGCCGAAGAGGCGAGGAGCAACGAGCCCAGTATTATACCCAGCCAGTTCAGTCGCGCCATGATGATTGCTAGAGAAGTAATGATGCAAGAAACGACTAACTTACATATACTAAATACCAAAAAGAGGGGCAGTATCTAAAACTAGCAATACAAGCATTCCTCGGCAGTGAATAACACGAGTGGCTTACCAGGGGTTTGCCGATTTGAACTCTAGAAACCGAGGAGCTCTGCTGCATATCAGCGATTGGTGGAACATTCCTACAAGAGAATAGTGAATTTTCGTACTCTAGGGAAAGATCGACAGAACAAGCACCTTAAGAGGCTTTACAATTGACGTTTTCTTTGCAGGTTACATCGATCCCCGTCTTTTCCCCGCAGAACTTTCTCCGCAGGTCGATTCGCGGTGTCCGCTCGGCGCAAAGGTCACCGAACGCAACGGGCGAGTATTGAGCCTTCAAGGTTGCAAATCCAGTGATATAAGTAATTGACCATCGTTCACCATCGGCATTGTTTAGTCTCAACAATTCGAGTCAAAATCACAATGCGACTATTCAGGGGGTCTTTATTCGCCCTTCCATTAAGCTTGGGCCTATCGACGTTAGCATTCGCAAATGAGCAAAGAAGCTCAAATACCTGCACTGTCAAGGCCAACGGCCACCAGAAAGATGATGTCCCTAACATCCTCAAAGCGTTCCGTCGATGCGGTAAGGGTGGCACAATCGTCTTCCCTGAAGATCAATCATACTGGATTGCAACACGCTTGAACCCTGTGGTAAATGATGTAACAATTGAATGGCGTGGAAAATGGACAGTAAGTGGGAATATCAAAGGGATTAAGAAGCCACAGCTGACTCAAACCAGTTCTCAGATGATTTAGATTATTGGCGCAACAATTCATACCCCGTTGCATTCCAAAACCATGCCGCCGGGTTTGTTATCACGGGCCAGAATATCAGAATTGATGGATATGGCACTGGTGGAATTGATGGAAATGGGAATAAGTGGTACACTGCAGAGAAAGGCAACACACAACCCGGAAGACCAATGCCTTTTGTGTTTTGGAATGTATCCGATGTCAGTGTTGAAAATTTCTACATCAAGGATCCCCAATTGTGGAGTGTCAACATTATGAACGGAACCAACATGCGTTTCAACAATATCTACTGCAATGCGACTGCAGTAGATGCACCATATGGCGAGAATTGGGTGCAAAATACAGATGGTTTCGGTAAGTCGAAATAGAACACTCCCCTCATCTCTCTTCATCTGTTGGATTGAAGTCGCAGTGGCTAACACGTATTCAGATACAATGGACGTGGAGAACGTTCAACTTACGAATTTTGTTTACCAAGGCGGCGATGACTGCATCGCAATCAAGCCACGGTCATACAATGTCGACATCCACAATGTCACTTGCCGCGGTGGGAATGGAATTGCCATTGGCAGTCTGGGCCAGTATCTAGAGGACTCAAGTGTGAGGGATATCCGCATCGACGGAGTCAAAGTGATCCGATATAACGAGGACTTGCACAACACCGCCTACATCAAAACGTGGGTTGGAGCTCTTGTGCCCCAGACTTCATATGAAAGTGCCGGACTCCCACGTGGAGGTGGCTGGGGCAGCATTGAGAATATATTGTTCTCAAACTTCGAAGTCTATGGCGCTAATGCGGGGCCTGCAATCACGCAGGACAATGGGAACAATGGCTCTCTGTCAGGAACAAGCCTGATGAGCATTTCCAATGTGGCGTTCGTGAATTTCACTGGCTATACGCATGGTCCGTCGACGAAGGTTGCATCTGTTTCCTGCTCGAAACTGCACCCGTGCTACAATATTGACTTTGATAATGTTGTGCTTTACCCTGGGGAGAATGCGACAACGCCGGGGGTTGGATCTTGCAAGTATACGGCAAAGGCAGGGGTGCATGGGCTTGATGGATGCTAAATACGCAGACCTAGGTAGAACTAAAGAATAATTAATTATTTGAGAAAGGATGCAACATAAAGAGCAATTGGATTTGGCCCCCACGGCGCAATCTCCATCCCGTTAGGGCTAGCAGAGTTAGAGCCTCCAATGAGGTCTTGGCTGCATTTAGGTCAGCAAAATTTGCCGAAACACTCGCCAATAATAAGTGATATGTCCACTACTTGCAGTAAATGAGTCACATGTTTCCTATCTATCAACGTGGATATTTTCTTGGTGTCTTAGCCAAGGTTATGCGGGCTTTGATATTGGGATCAATCTTGGTGGGCCATGCCGCTCTAACCGGACCCTGACACACCAAGCAGCTTCAGTCTTTTACGTCTAGCTTCCGGGCGGAGCCAGCGACCAAATAAGGTCACTCGAATTGATCTTCAGTTTGTGCCCATTGAAAAGCAATGATAATTAAGCGGTCTGAAGTTCTAAAATTATAATAGGGATGCATGAACTTGCGGTAGGGGTCTGTGTCCTGAGCTGAAAGTTGGGCAATCCACCTGACCATAGGGCAGCAATGGGACCGTGAAGCCGCTATGGAGGCTTGGCCTGCGCCCCGAAATGAGGCAGGGCTCAGTGAATTTTCTAGGCTGACTGCCTAAAGCACCCTAGTGTTAAAATTGAGGCTCTAAGTATAAAGGGACCCCGTGTGTTGATTCCTGACTCTTATTTCTACAGTCCTAACTCTCACTGCCTCGCATAACTTCGAGGTTAGCCCTTTTGAAGAGGTACAGATCATTCAAAATGCGCATGAACTTGTTTCTCGCCTCTGCCCTCGCGGCTCTGGCTACTGCTGCTGAACCCAGCACAACTACCGTCAGCTATTTCGGAATCGAGGCCGATCTGCCGTATGTCGACCTAGGCAGTTATACCAGCACCGCTGCCCGCGTCGCTGGCATCGACAAGTACGCCACAACTTACGAGATTTCCTGCATGAAAGGTGCAGACAAGTGCGCAATCCACCACCCCCTGACCTTGGTCCAGGGCCCTACCACCTTCAGCTTCTCCGGTCAAGTGACCGTCACCACTGCAGGTGGTACTGGAGTTGCAACCAACGTCATGGCATGCTCCTTCACCCACAGCTCTGAGTCTGTTTCCTGCTCATGGAGTGCTGCTATCACCGCCTCTGTTAAAGGCTACACTACTTCCATTTCTGCTTCTGAGTCAAGTACCTCCATCGAGCCTTCGTCCGTCAGCTATGGTGCTTTGACTGTCACCGATGGTATTTACGCTTTCACTGCCGATGCGACGGCTTCTGCTTCCGCTGTCCAGATCACGGCCACTGGAGCTGCTGCTGCTGCTGCGAAGCCTTTGATTACGGCTGCGCCATTGGGAGCTGCTGCTGCCGCTGCCTTCGCGGCCATGTTCTAAGCGTTACGATTGTTATTGATACCCGAGGTTTCTTTCTTTTCTACTGGGCCGTCAATGCTTTTGGTATAATTGTACGTCCAATGAATCATGCGACCCAGAATAGTTTGTTTAAAATGTATAGGGAACTAAAAAGTCCGCTGCTCCAAAATCCTTTTATATGTCATTCTCTCCCAGTATTGTTCGATAGCTCTCTTTAGAAACCCTAAGACGGAAACGTTGAATTTACCTCGTTAAATAAGGTTTAAATTGCACAATAAAAATCTTATATGCACCGTTTAACTAGAAGATAAATGTTAGTAAACTGGATACTTATTATACCACCCATCGTTAGCGTAGAATCGTACTATCAAAGCTCGCTGTTGCTCAAGCCATTTTCTAAGCCATTTTTGAGTGTATCCTAGCTCGTCTTGGTCAGCATATATACAGTACCTTGAAAATTGAAGTTAGTCTTAGCAACGTACGGGCTAACTTCGACCTACAAAGTACTATACTAGCGATACAAATACCACAACTTCCATAAGACATGGAAGTAATCAAAGCGCGCGATAATAAGAAAATTACGTACACATTTTCAGCAAAAGATTGTATAGCTTTACTCGACTTCATAGATCGTACCATATCACGTGCATCCCCACACTCCAGCTCCGTCGGCAGCCGCCAGTCCTGCTTTCCCCATTCCTCATCCAACAAAATAAGCCGAAATGGCTTCTTCACTCCGACAGAACCCGTGGCGGGCCTGCCAATGCCTCACCCGTCAGCAATTACGCACAACACGCCTGAGCTCCCGTAATCTCTCCTCCAGCACCCTCCGATCCAACAATGCCACCAATAACCCCCTCCGCTCCCGAGCTTCTGCCGCGCAGGCTTCCCAGCAAGCATCCCAGGCCAAGCGGAAGATTATATTCTCCGCCGCCGGCATGTTTGCTTGCGGAGTCGCCATGTACGGAGTCATCAAGCTGGACTTGTTTGGACTAGATGAAATAGAAGCCAAGAAGCAAGACAGCAAGTCGGACGCGAACAAATCCCCACAACAAGAATCCGGACCTACACCCCCAAATAATGGCGCAATGAGAATGGATGGACCAGCCGGATTTCCCAATGGCGGACCATCTGTAATCACAATCCAAGGCCAGGACGGCCTCGAGCAAGTTCCAACGGGCACCAGTACGATACCGCATTTCCCCAGCGTTATCCGCCTGCCCTCGCCCGAGCAAATAGAAGGCAAGAAATCAGGCGATGAACTGGCCCCCGCTTCCGGAGACGAATACCAGCTCCTTGGCCTGGGCATCCGCACCGTCTCCTTCCTCTCGATTCAGGTCTACGTAGTGGGTCTATACGTCGCCAAGTCCGACATCACCGAACTGCAGCGACGCCTCCTCCGCACGGCCATCCACCCTCCATCCGACGATGCCCCAGTCGCCATCTCCGGCGCGGGCGCCGACGCCGCGACATCCCTCGTCCCATTAGAGCGCCAACAACTCAAGGAGCTTCTTCTTGACGCGGACCGCGGTGATGCCGCTTGGACAGCCATTTTGAAGGAGAATGGTATCCGTACTGCGTTCCGCATCGTCCCCACTCGCAACACGGACTTCATGCATCTGCGCGACGGCTGGGTACGTGGTATCGTAGCCCGCGCACAGTCGAAGAAGCCTGCGCCTGGCTCGACCCAACCCGGCGAGTTCCAGGATGAGTCCTTCGGCACATCTATGAATGACTTCAAGGCTGTCTTCAGTGGTGGCCAGCAGAAGAATGTTCCCAAGGGCCAAACTCTTGTCTTGATGCGGAATGCTCAGGGCGGTTTGGATGCGCTCTTCCAGACTGATCCTACCAAGCCGGTGCGCTTGATGGGTCGGGTTCCCGATGAGCGTATTAGTCGTCTGGTCTGGTTGAACTACTTGGCTGGCAAGAATGTTTCCAGTGATGGCGCGCGGAAGAGCATCATTGATGGAATTATGGCCATTGTTGAGCGGCCTCTTGGAACTGTTGTGCAGAAAGTTATCTGATCTGATTGATTATAATTTTTCTTTAATTCTTGTACTACCATATGCATGTACGTTAGTTGTTGTACTTCTCGTCATTTGGATCTACTTTATTTCCAGAGATACGAGACTCCACTCAATGCGAATTTAAAATGGCGGAAACAGGCCATCTACCAATCATTTCTAGATTATGAAAATCCTCGATGTAGCTGCAGCGCTGCGCAATTAAGGCTATTATCCTTGGACTCTATTGAATCTAATAGTATATAGTATTCTGAAAAATGTGCACGATCATAACGCTTAAACGGCACCAGCCTCTTGCAAAAGCTCCTTGAGGTCCGACTTGGCCTGGAGGTCGGAGTTACCACCGATGTGCTTCTGCTTGATGAAGATGTTGGGCACCGTGCGCTGGCCGGAGATCTCAGCGAGGGCAGCCTGGATAGCGGATCCCTCCTCTATAAATCGAAACAAGAGACATTAGCAAACATTCGGCAATGATGAAAGAATATCAAAAGCAGCAACCAAGCTCCTCCGCGGAGAGAACAGAAGCAACGGGGAAACACTCACCCTCAAGGTCCAGCTCAAGAGTAGTGTACTTGGCGCTCAAGCCATCGAGGAGTTTCTTCGAGGAGTCGCAGTAAGGGCAGTAAGACTTGGAGAAAACAACAACAGCGTTGTCGTTGATGAGCTGCTGAGCGCGGTTCTTTGCGGCGGACATTGTGGCGGGATTTGGACCGGCGAAAGTGCCGAAGAGACGAGTGAAGAACGAAATGGTGGGCGAAAGGAAAAGAGACCGGAGGTGATACGGTCTCTTTATGGGGCGGGGTAAGTTTAAGGATATGAGGTGAGCAAATGGTGACAGTCGGTGATTGCGGAATCGCGCGATGATGTCAGGTGATAACATTTGTCATCTCTTTGATCTGGGCCCCAACCTCGGCCTTTGATAGTCTTTCATTCATAGTCCATTCTTCGGTTTTCTTTCGCTTTCGAATAATGGAAGCGATTTCTGACCAGTCAACGGCTAGCGGAGAAGCGTACTTCTACTGTCTTGATTAGTGCCTTCCATGCTGTTTTGTTCAGTTTAACCTCCACACTCTTACAAACTGAATACCAGATAATATATCCGCATTGTGCGAGCTCTAATTAGATGTAGTCTTTTACATCGGTATTCTAGACCGCATTCTTTAATCGTAAGAGTAATTTAAAATTCGACCGTGGGACTACGAGGAGTATATTTTAGTGCAATTGCTAACTTATATACGACCTTCCTTCTCACCCCTAGCTACCAACCCTCTCTACTCCTACCACTCTCCGAGCTAGTCAATATTAACCCAAGTAACATGGTGTTATGCACAACTATCTGGTCGTCGTTATGTTGGAAGGATCCTAGGTTATACTTGCCTTATGCTTCTCTGTGTTCTAATGTCAACGATACGCCTCCTAACCGTACCGTCGCCTAATAGGCATTATATGGGCTAAGTCTTTCGAAGGTATCGAGGAATGATGTTAGGTAGAGCGCCGAATAGTTCTATATCGAAGTATTGGGCTATTTCGCGAGTGTTGTTAAGTTATAATTAAGTAGAGTCACCGAAGTTCTAAAGTGTAAGTTAAACACAAGTAACAACGTGCGATAGATCATGAAGAACTAAACTAGATACATAAGTGAATGCCTTTATATGTCCCAAGTTCTTCCACGGTCTGCACCAGCCTCATATCACAAAAAATCTGCATTAGAGTCTCGCCGAGAAGCTCTGTGGGCTCTTACCATTGTGAGCCCGTGCTGCTGCGGCGCGGCCAGCCCGACGGCCAAATACGGCACCAGATGTAAGGCCACTGCCACCGGGATAGTTGTCGTAAAAGAGACCACCAACCATTTCACCGGCGCAGTACAAGCCAGGCACGACAGAGTTGGTTGCCGATGAGATGACGCCCGCAGTCTCATGATCAACAGCTAACCCGCCAAATGTAAAGGTGACGCCGCAGGTCGCCTTGATAGCCATGTAGGGCCCCTTTGTAAGAGGCGTCGCCCAGTTTGACTTGGATAATGCGAGTCGCTTGCGGCTCGACTGCGTGGAGAGACCGTCCTTGACAGCCGGATCCCACTTGTGACCGGGGTTCTCTTCTTGAAAGGCAGTCACCGCGTTGTTGTATTCCCTGATAGTCTCCACAAACTTGTTCGGATCCTTCAGGCCACATTTGGCACACTTTTCGGCCAGCTCCTCTAAAGTAGAGGCCGTGATCTTTTCCACAATGCCATCGCGGTACTCCTCACTTCGCAGCCAGGGTGTCATTTGGGCATCCCAAACCTGAAAGGCGGCATGGCCGGGTTGTGCCAGAATTGCTTTGCCGAAAATCGCGTACGTGTAGTTGCGAAGGTCAACACCTTCGTCCACAAAGCGCTCCCCTTCAAGGTTCAGCATCAAGCCGAGGGGGTAACCCGACTTGGTAAATTCGTTGGAGATGACACGATCACCTGAATCAGGAGGAGCATTGGCGTCCCACGCAACAGAGTGGCAGCCAGACCAGTTACCGGCTTGCTTGGCCGAGACATCCCGTATAGCCATTTCCAGACATGAGCCAATATTGTAGGGAGTGCCGCGTACTTTAGCGAAATCCCAGTTTGGTCCGAGGAACTGCGACCTCATTCTGGGATTGGCCTCAAAGCCTCCGGCCGCTAGAATCACAGCTCCGGCTAGAATCTCCCGTTCACCAGCGGCATCTTCCACGATGACAGAGCCGACAGCCTTGGTAGCAGGATCGACCACAAGGCGCTTGGCTGCTGTTGAGAACAAGACCTTGACTCCGAGCTTCTTCGCTGCTCGCCGGTGATCCTCGATCAATCCCTTTCCGCCATCCTGCGTCTTGAGGCACATGCCGCCCCAGAACTTGAAGCGCCCATCGATTTTGCATGCCTGACGATTGAATGACAGCTGGAATCTTACTCCATGGCCCGCTAACCATTTGACCGCCGCATTAGAGTCGTTCACAAGAGTACGAGAGAGGTCCGGATCAGATCGTCCCACGCAGATACGGGAGATATCGTCTGCGAAGTTGGCAGTCGTGTAAGGATCCATGTCAATTTTGGACGCTGTAGGCTTGTCCACGTTGTTCACAATCGGCAAGACGTCTGCCAATCCATGGTGGACTGTCCTGAAAGCGCCAGCGGTGAAGTAGGAGTTCCCGCCTACCCAGTCTTCGGGGCAAGAGTCAATCACGAGGACGCGACGAGCGCCCGACTCTGCAGCGGAAATGGCAGAGCTGAATCCTGCATTTCCACCTCCAATAACAAGAACGTCAACCTCGCTCAAAACTGGCGCCATGGCGGATAGAGGAGCTGAAATGCCCTTTATGGAGATTCAGGCTTGAATGGAGTGCTGGTAGGTAGCTTAAGGGTCTGTTGGTGCGGGTGATGGATGACGACGGGCCGTTGTGTCCCTCGAAGAGACGAGTAGGCAATGAAGGGGGATGACAGAACGGTCTTGCCAAGTGGGTATGGTTTGGATTAATTTTCTCGAAAGACCAGAGGCATGACTAGGTAAAAGTATTATATACGTAGGAAGAATTACATGACGTTATAAGCTATGTCGGTTACCCAGGGAAGCCCACACCAGTCTGGTACCTTGTGGTTACCGGAGATTAGGCGCCGGTGAGCAGGCATTCTCCATGGTCCGTCAGGAACCTTCCACAGTAAATGCCGTATTTCGCAGAGCGACCCGTAACTTGCCGGTCAAAGCAGCTTTCTCCAAGGCCCGCACTACTCTCCTGCCTCCACGTTCAAGCGAGGTCCATGCGGGAAACTAAATCCGTCCATTTCGTGTTGACTCCGTTTCCCCGCACTGTGACCTTTATGTATAACAGGTCGATCACTTTTGTTCTGAATTAGCTAAGTAACTTGAAGGTATCTGTTCCTTTTCTTCTTTCGAGAAGAAAGTGCAATCCTTAATTATTTCTGAAAAATACACCAGAGGTTGGGCGTCGATGGGCTGGCAATCTCCAAGGCCCGCACTTTAGGACTGGTGAATGGCTACTATAACGTCTATCATCTCGTTCAAGTGGGGTTCAAGGGGAGCTCAATCCGCCCATTACGAGTTGACTGGGTTAGACTTTGGCGGGAGTTTGTCACTCCGTCAGACGGCCTCAAGAACTCCGTCCGCATGTCTTTTTGGGTAGAGGGTTGCTTTTCTCGTAAATGCTTAGCACATGCGTCATGATTGGTACCTTCCCCTTTTACCTTAAGCTACAGACACTTGATATACTTTCTCACCTTGATCAGCCACACTCAACGGCGTAGTGTACAATATTTGGGCTCTACCCCGACAAACACAGGGAAGAGTCGCACTCGTATGAGCTTATTTGTTGGATAAGATCAGAAAAATGATAGAACTAACCAAGACCAATTGTAGGTTGGACAAATGTTGTGGGTTTTCTCCCAAATCTTCGTGAAGCGATCTATAAGTTAATCTTCCTAATCCGTCGTATACCGCGTATTGTTGGATCTTGGCAAAGGATTACTACCGGGTTGGTAGTCTTCACAATCGCATGGGGCGTCACAACCATCGTCGGCAACTCCTTGCAATGCTTGCCGCCTCGTTATTTCTGGATGAGAACTAAATTGGTACACATGTGCTCAGTATATGCCCTAGTTTTCGTGCTGAATAGGGGAAAAAAACTCTTCACACAAATTGCTGAGATATTCACGCTCCATTGGTTCATCTATCCATGCGCAAATACAGGGCGCATTCATAAAATGGTTAGACCGGATGGCATCTATGGCGATATGTAATGAGATATAAATTTCGTATGCTGGCAACGAGATCTTGACTCTCTATGTCTCCCTATCCTACATCCGGTTTCTTGAAGATCAGATAGTTGCTTACACCAAGAATAAGACTAAACGAAACAACAGAGTGCGTCACAAGCAGTGTAACTTGTCATCAGCCCTTTGGGTTACACGACGTTGGTCTGATCAAGCATGACGCTTCTGTTTACCGCACTTGCTCAAGCACTCCTCAACCTTGATGACCACCTCTCCCGGAATAGCATGCCTCACTTTATCGATATCCTCCCCGGCAATGCTTTGCCCAAACGTGGCAGCAATAACATCATCGCCCAGAGAGAATACCTGCTCCGCGACCAAGCCAATGCCAAAGTCCTCCGACGAGAGGGCTGCCGTGAAATTGGCTGGTCCACAATCCGGGTTCACCTGTGTGTGGAACGAACCGGCCGGAAAGATTGTCATCATGCCGGGACCCAGTTCGGTGTGGATAACTCGTTGTTTACCTTCAGAGTCAAGCACGCCTACTTCAGGCACCATCTGGGTGAGCACGCGACCAGAATTAAGCACAAAGAGCTCTGTGGCACGAGGGTGGAGGTGGAGGTAGGCCATGCTGCATGCTATTGAGACGATTCAGTGCGAGGCAAATTCGAGGCATTTTCTTGGTAACGTACCTGGCAATTGACCGACACTGAAGGATGTTCCAGAGCCAACCAGAGCGGGAAAAGTCTTCCGGTTGGCAAACGGGGTCTTGCTCTTGGTGAAATCGTATACAAAATCTTCATCCTTCGGGAGGAGCAGGTAACGGTCGATGGCACTAGACAATTAGATTGGTCTGCTTGTGTAATCCAGCCCATGCCACAGAACTCACGTATCTGCAATTTGTAGCTGAGCTGTTAGGCTGAGCTCGGGCGTTGAGCGCCTCATCATTTGCTGAGGTGCTGCCTTCGCAGGAAGGACAAAGACAAGAACAACAGCAAGAACAGAGCTAAGGGCGGATCCTGCGAGCATGATGGCTGTTGTTATATCAAGGTAGATATTGGTTGGCTTGCAGGGAGAAGACAAGTTTGAAAAGTGTTGCTTAGCTGGTAAGAAACAGTTTGATGATGAACGATCAAGAAGGGAGCGGACTAGAGCCTTTTTATACCTAGATTGCTGTAACTCAGCACATCATAGTCGATGTGAACTACTATGGTCAATTTCAAATACTCTTCAGCTGGACTGAACTACTGCGCCTCACGTATTTTCTAGTGGGCGAATGAAGATGAGTAGAGATGAACAGAGGTACAATCAACTCAAACTAAGCAGTGTCCGCAAGTATAAAGACGGTATGTCGTATTGGGCGCCTTGGCTCGAGCGTATTAATAATACGACTTCTATCTAAACCAAACTAGTTAGGTAGTCAGCTTACATTTTTAGCCTTGCGTACCCGATCCGCCATCCGCTCCGAGCGTATTCCCCACATTGGACCCTGCATATCGTATTTATCATGATCAATCAGTGCCCACGGACTATGAATGGCAGGAATCACATATATTTCAGCGTACCTCGAGCCTATGGCCTTGGGAGAGAATATATAGACCTCATGAATCGGGATCAGTGATCGAGGATACATACAGCACCAAGAAGAAAACCAGAAACGGGTACCATCCAATCCTCACAATATACACAGGGCAATGGTATACCTTTATATCAATTTGATCCAGTCAGTGTGTGACCGAGACTGGGTTAAAAATCTAGCACTTCTAGATATTGGGAGTAAGCTCCAGCTTTACACGATGCATAGTTTCTGGCCACCATGTCTCTCTAGTATCCATTGACTGGTGAAGCGAGCCCTGAGTTTTCATCAAAGCAATAACTTGCCCCAGCTCCCACTGTCCAATACTGCCAATCCACCACACGCCATCTAATAGCATGACAAGGACCAGCCAATGGGCAAAGATGTCCATAGCTAATAGGCGCGTCAAATTAAGTAAGGTGACATCGGGGTCCGGCGAGTCGGGCGTCATCATATCCGCAGCGCCAGCGTCTGCGAATGTCGAATCGAGCATTGACTGGACAAGGCTGAGAAACTTGGCCGGCGCTTTGTTTAAAAAAGACATTATGATCCGTCGTAGTGCTTTCGGCGATGTCATTGAAGTGACACTGACCATGTATTCTCCAATCCAGGGCGAGACTTTTTGGATGTGCTCTAATAGAAAGGGCTCAAATTTGGCACCATCATGCTTCTTATCAGTCTTCTTTGTAGACAGAGCTTCCAATGCACATGTTTCAAGGATAGACAAAGTTTCTAAGCAAGCGGCGAGCAATAGATGGCAGCAAGGGAGATCTTCTAGCCTTTCAAAAGAAGCCACTGTAGACTCGACTTTTCCGCGTAGGGATTCGAGGGCTTGAGTATATGTACTAATGACCAGGGGAAGAAATAGGCGCTTCGTGCTTTCGGACGGGCCGTCCTGTGGCGACAAGGCAATTGTGCCACTTGAAACCGGGCTCAGCGATCTTGGAGTGCAGATCGTCGTGCTTGGAGTGTCTGTATTTGTCTGACTATTTGTCACACTATCGACTATGCCATCGAGTATTGCGGTGGATGCCATATGAGCTGCGCGAGTAAATGAGATCCACTGTGAGTGCTGTGGAAGCACTTCGTTTGGCAATTTCTGGCCACTTCGCTTCGCTGTGGTAGCCAAATGTATTCTGATAGAGTGACTGGCAGAGGCGTACAAAACCATCAGTGCCGCATTTGCGAGGATGTCGTCATAACAATCTGAATATGACATAGCTACTTGAATGTGTTGAAGAGAGCTCCTGTGATGGCGATCAGCAAGCATAAGTAGCTCCCGGACCTTCATTATGGTATGCTCGTCCAGTGACGTATTGGGCGTGACTAGATCATGACATTTGCATGCTGCTGCCAAGGCTATCAGGGACGACATGACAGGCCTGCTCCTGAAAGCGATATTTGGCATTCCCACAGAAAGTGCGTGGTGATCAAGATCGTCGAAAGGTATAGTCCGACTAGTGTGCGTGAGATGGTGACTCAAGAGGTCAAGTTCCGTCGCGTCGAGATTACTGGGGAAGTCCGAATCCAACAATAGTGTTTCAGAGTTTATATTGGCACTCGGAGAAGGAAACAGAGAAGTTGGAGAGCCACGCGACGAAGGGCCAGAAACTGAGAGGTGATCGCCCGGAAATGCAGATCGAGGGCCCTGATATTCACAATTGTACATGCGCTTGGCACATCTGGAGCAGTTCGGTCTCAACTCGTCGCACTAGGGATATGATCAAAATATGTTGGCCAGATTTGTGCTAAGAGAGTCTACCTTTTTTCGCTGTTGCTTACATTTAAGACAGCCGTTCCTCGATTTCGCGTGTGTTCTCCGAAGCTTATAATTTGTCATGTTACCATTCATATTGTCGGTCGCGGAGTAGATCTCGGAACCAAATGCGATCACTCAGAAAGGATTACGCCCTATTAGTTAGAGGCTTTAAGAGGATGCTCTGAGGCCTTTAATTTACGCGTTCTTTAGTCATCTCTACTTGGGGCTTAGATGAGGCTGAGACGCCCAAGATCCCACTTTGGGCTGATCATTTGGAATACCAAGAGCTCCCTCTATATGAATTCACGACCCAGAAGACACTTGACTTGTTCCTGTTTGCTTCCCGTTAGCTTCACGTCCAAACAATCACCGAGGTGCAGCTTGGTTGTGCCGCTATACGAGCTCGCCCCACATTTCACCCGAGCTGCCAAGGAGCTATTGTCGCCGCTTAAGATCTTCACGAGCACATTGTAACGTCAGGGCGCTATTTTGGGATACCTACCTGGCTATGGCGGTTCGCCAAGCCTCGTATAGCCGATGATCCCCATCTAAATGCGACATATTACTAAATTGGGTGCATAGAAAGGGATATGACATTGCTAGAGGCTCGTAATAGCAAAGAGATTGTCGCTCGCTTCACTTAGTCCCAGACGTCGCTGCGGCTGTGTATTTAATGTTTGGAATCCGCTCATTTGAAAGAATCGTTATTCATTATTCAACCATACATAAAACACACATCCAAAATGCGGTACTCTTCACTTTTTCAGTTGACTGCCGCTCTCATTTCTTTTTCTATGCCCGCCTTTGCAGCAGACTCTCGCTACTGCATGAATAAAAATGTCATCGACGCGAAGGATTTCACTCTCCAAGAATCCGCTGACAACTCTCATCTGGCCGCACTCGCTAAGCACTTCGAAGGCGCGGGAAAGAATGTCAGCGTCTCGGCTGTCCTGAACTCCGCCAACCGTGCTCTAAACAAAGGATCCCCTCCAGTTGGTAGCGGATCTCCGTCAGAGGCATGGGCCTGGAACTCAGGGGACTACAAGACTACCAAGTGGACGCCGCAGGGGATTACCAGTTCCGCCGATGCACTCGGCAAAGGTGACTGGAATGACCATGAGGCGTGGATCGTGAGCTGGTACCAGTCTGGAGACAGCGTGCGCGTCAGCTTTGTTGATCGCAAGACACACAAATACCGCCATGTCCTTCTTGTCTACCCGAGCGCCGACGATGACTTCAAGTCTATTGCCATCCATGCTGGAGGGATTATGTGGTACGGCAATTTGTTGTACGTTGTCGATACCAATAACGGCATCCGCGCTTTCAATCTTGACAATATCTGGGAAGTTGAGATTGCGGATGGTGTCGGGAAGATGGGCAATGGAAAGGGATATTCTGCGGATGGATATCAATATGTTCTTCCCCAAGTCCGGTGAGTAGGCTTAATGTTGGAGACTTTGAGCAAGATTCCTAACAAACGGATATAGCTGGTATAAATGGACCCCTGGAGCGGACTCTCCCTTCCGCTTCTCTTGGATTTCCCTCGACCGCAGCGACTCGCCCGATACTCTCCTGGTCGGCGAATTCGTCCGCGATGGCGAAGTCGACAAGAACAAGGATCCTGTTCCTATCCGATTGGTCAAGTACGAGTTGGATTCGACGACCCGCCGACTGCGCACCAACGCTAAGGGCCTGGCTACTGCCAGCTGGGCTCATTGCGTCGATATTCTTAAGATGCAGGGCGGTGTCTCTTATGATGGGAAGTTCTATCTCTCACGCAGCAATGGTCGTGACCCTAAGGCTGGCGATCTGTTCACCTGGGAGGAGGGCAAGACGGCAAAAGAATATCCTGGTTGGTTCATGGCTGGCAATGAGGATCTGAGCTACAACCCGGTGAGAAAGGAATACTACACAGTCACGGAGTATGACGGCGGGCGCTATATCCTGTCCTACAAGGCATAAGCAGACTCGTTTAGTAGGAGATCGTTTATGGAATAGCGAAATGGATGTATTTTTATCAATTACTTGCTTTAATTGCTCTCCGCCCACAATTGACAACATACTTCGAAACTCTTCAAAATGCATAGATCCACCACTTATTAGATAGATATGCAGGTAAAGTCCATTGGCAGCTGCCTCGAACAAGCTGGTCATAACGGGTTTTGGCAAGGCCTAGTCATGGCATCTAATAAACTTATACTTCGTATCGGCTGAGAGGTCAGTGCGATCGTCGTGCGACTCAGGGTAATTCTCAAGCGAATTCTCACCCTGTCTATTGCCCATCACCCTTCTCACCTACCTTTTACCCGGGCGACACTCACCCGACTATTGGCCGCGTATAAGCCACACGCCGCTAAGAAGTTTGTCTGATCTATACAGCCTCTGTAAATCAATGTTCTATATCATCCTCTTAGATATAATGTTTAGTACATACGACCACAGGGTGTGGAGAACAGGGCTTCCCGTCCGCTCAGCCGTACTTAAGCCTAGTATTCTGCACAGTCAATAGTCAATGCGCCCTTAGCACCTAAGCGGCACTCTAGGGTGAGTGCAGGTGATATGGGTGAGAAGTCTCGATACTGGGGTGAGAGAGGTGAGAACGGGGTGACAATTCTTACCCTTAGGGTGATAGGTGCCAACTCAGTCTGAACCTATGCCTGTCCTAAGAAAAGACATAAATACAAGCCCCGAGGCCCTTCTCTTGCTCTGCCATGACTTTCTTTGAATTTCTTTGCCATTCAAAATATGTTCTCCGAAAGGAATATCTAGAAAGCACTCTAGGAGCGTACTATTCTATTCACAACATTCTACCATATACAGTGTTACCTGGAGCCGAAGAGGTTAAGATAGAGTTCCATCGATTGCATCGGAGGTAAAGGCAGAACCTGTTTGGTTGCACGATGTCTCTAGTGGAGCCAGATAAAGGATTGTACAATGGTATGGAAGATGTGCGAGGGCTCCGAAAGAAGGAATCGTGAGATGGAGGGATCGAGTAATCGTGTATGGATAGCGACAGCGAGGTGCAAGAAGATACCGACGATGCGTGCTACGGAAAAGAAGAGGCAAATGCATGAAAGCAAGGCTCGTAAACTTTTGGGGAATGGTGATATATGGAGAAGAACTATGGAAGTGTTCCACGGTCCGTATACAAGCGGCACCGGGGCTGGACACCTTCCAAGGTGATTTGGTAATCACTCAACGCAGCAACCTACGGTACATAGTCTTTTATTAGTCCTTCCAGGCCAAAACGTCATCAATACCAGTTGAACTTTTTAGAAAAAATCGGTCAGGAAAACGTGATTGGATAGCCGAATTTCACATGACCTGTTTGGAAGACGGCAAACATACTGTGTCCATCGTTATTCTTACACTCCTCTCTACTCTCTACTTCTCTTGCACTCCAAGATCTAACTACGCTGAAAACCAGTTTCGAACAATGGAACGGATCTACAATACCCTTCGCGAGAATAGGAAGCTTCCTATGACAGACGAGCAGCTTTCAGACCTCGGAGTCGATTTTCATCAGTTTGATATCCGCACTGGTACAATTTCTTCGCCATCGGTTACAAGCTACTTCCTACCTCGGGTTGATTTTCGAGATGTTCTCGATTCAGATCTAGCAGCTTCACCCTTCCTAAAGGCTGCAAGCTGCTCTGAAGTGCCAGGTCCTCGCCGCAACCCATGGATTCTTGAGTCATTCGAGATGGTCATGTTTCCAGATATGATGACCGATCAATATAACCATTTTACCTTCACAGGGAGTGGTTTTTCATTCAAGGAATTTCATTATGAAGGGTTTGTATACGTCTTGACCTTCATAAACTTGCTACTAATAGTCTTCTAGGATTCCCAATGGCGGATGGGTAGTAGACCGGTTAGTGGATGAAGTATCTCATATCTCTCAAATGCTAACTTGCACTCCAGTGACACGCATTCTATTCTTGGAGGTGCACTATTCTCAGTCCGCCGAGAGTTTCTCGACTTTGAATGTACAAATACGGAGAAGCTGGAATTTCCTCTGGATTCACTGAGCTGCCATGAGCACAAGGGCCACCAGCGCTCAATAGTCGGGTTCTGCAACCAGGAGAAATGTGGTGATAAACGGCCTTCCTCGATGGAGCTCTTTGCGATCGCCGCATTAACCCACCGAGAAATGACCGAGGTTGATCGGGAAAGGTCGTATAAGAATCGGTCGGATGAGAGTCGGTCGGATGAGGATCGGTCGGACGAGTGCTACTTTACTTTCCCGGTTTGTCTTTCCTTCTTAGGTATCGTTAGTCTTTTACTAACATATCATTAGAATTTAGTATTTCTGATGGACAAATCTGGCGGATGCCGTATGTTCCAATCCTATTTTGATGGCAAGCTTCATGTTCAATTCTCGGAGCTCCTAGATCTAGGACATATGATTGCCGTGCCTGCTTACGGGGAAAAATACTTTGATATGGTTGACAGAAAAGACTTTCTGGAGAAGTTGAACCTGCTTCTAAAATGGGCATGGCCTATTCCACAAGGAAACACCGTTGCAAATGTTCCAAGGATTTGTGGCAATTGATTTGCTGGGATGATTTTGCTTGGCTGATTTTGCTGGATATCCTGGCTTGCTTATTTTCAAGGTTGACATTGCTCTAAGAAAATGAACACCCTGTTAAGAATCCTTCTTTCTTGATGGCTCTTCTAGTCGACCAAGCACATCGCGTTGAGCTTCGCCAGCTTGATCCACGGAGCCTACTGCGCCTTCGCTTTTCAGTTCCCTTTCTCGCTCTCACTACAACATCTTGCCCGGTTTCTCCTATTCCGTTCTCAAACACTTGCACGCAGACAACGTCATCTGCGGGAGTCTCCAGGAGCCGATGCATTTCTTGCCTCGACCGCGGAAGCACGTATGCTAGCCGATGGTTTTTTCCAAAGAGGGTTTACTCACACAAATTAGTGGAATATGTATCTTTGATTTCAAGGTCCGGGAGTCTATGTTGGGAAGAATATATCTTTCATTTCCTATCTAATCCTCCTTACTCTTCTTCCAATCCCGGTGTTGGACAATGGTAAGCGCGACAACAAGAAAACCAAAGGCCCGCATCTCTTCGGCGGAATAAATGCTGAAGGGTCCCAGTAGCCGCATTGTTAGATGTGCGTTGCTATCGAGGGGGTTCCTAGAGCGTGTGCCTTTAACCAAGTACTCGATGTACTCTTCAAGCAGCTCAGCAACAATAAAATATATCTGTGTAGCGTATTGCGCTAACATCCCCCATCTATAGGCAACTGATTAGCGATGTTTCTTAAGCATTGGTATAGTGATCATGATCAAACCTACCTTCTGATGGTGAATCGATTATTTGAACTCTTGGTCCCTTTGACCCTTGAATACCGAGCGTTGTAGTAATCCATGCTAGCATTTCGAGGGTCAAAGGGACCAAGACTTTCTTTACCGAACTCGATGACAGATGCATAGCCTTGACTTCAAGTAAGACCTGCATTTCCCCATCGGATCTACCAGACCACCGTCGACAATTGCTTTGTATTCAGCCTCACCGATATGCAAATTGAGATGATGCTGGATACTGTCCCACTTTAACTCGGTCGGCAGTAATAAGCAGATTGACACAATCTGACGAAGCTCATATTGATCTTCGCTTCATGCGTTCGCCTCTTGGCTTCGGGATTGCCAAACGGCTTCTTTACTCCAATGGAAGTCACCAGCGCCGTGAAACCTTCAGTATTGTCCGTTTCCCTGCTCTCTAGAGTCAGATTTTAAAGAGAGGGTGGTTAATATTCGGTGGTAAGTGGTGCCACCATCGTATCTGGCCATGCTCGGAACACAGGTACAAAATTCGGGGCGGGAATCATTCAAGTGACGGTCAGCAAGAGCTTTTCTTGGTTTTACTGGCTTACCCTCGGTCTATCTCTCGCCTATCAGTGACTGACACATGAAATTATGCCACCATATTGAAATTATGAAATAATGGATACATCCTGATCTAAGAATTTTTCCGTTTATTTTAGGGCAATGTTAAAAGGACTCTCTCTTGTTGATATTCGGACCCCCTCTCCACCTATTTAAGCCTAATTAGGGAAGGCGTAGTATATGTATTTCACGGTGTCTTTTTTTAGTA
>ERZ1673737.1363-NODE-1363-length-24102-cov-3.981453_pt1 | contig 24102 bp, 21 predicted proteins | sample MGYA00580211_ERZ1673737 | MGnify/ENA primary metagenome ERZ1673737 (study PRJEB41218, sample SAMN15661789) | gut metagenome | host: Homo sapiens | place: Canada: London | collected 2015-08-20/2019-03-30 | study: EMG produced TPA metagenomics assembly of... | reverse complement strand
CGGTAAAAGCAAACTCATTTAATGAAACACCTCCCAAACCCCTGTTCGTTCGAGTTTTGGTTCGATGGGTATCGTATCCAAGCCACAGAGTTCGTAGTTCCTCTTTTTTAGTCTCTACGTTTTGCTTTTTGCCACGAGGACCAGGAGTTATCTTTTTATGTTATATTTTCTTATGTTCGGAGCCTCAGGGGTTCTGTTTTGGGTTTTCTTCCTTGTTATGAGTGTGAGAGAAGGAAATGGCTGGTTTGCAGAAATCTTCTTTTTCATTCTTGTTGTCTGTACCTTTCATCCTATAGATTTTTGCTCTGGTGTCGGATGTCCTCGGGAGGAGCACAGTATACATATCTCATGTTCTACTGTACATTGTACCTTGGCGCCGAAGCCACATCCTACATCCTACATCTACTAACGTAAGTACATTTACGTCATGTATTCGGATAACGCACCAAGCCCGTATTCCAAGACAAACTCGCTACAAATACAACTCAAATATTAGGATTATGCTAATATAGAACATACACAGCATAGTCCAAAATTACCTACATCTCCAAATCATCTGCAATCCCCTCAAACCCCCCACCCCATCCCACGGACTGGCTGATCGGCAGTGAGTGGAGCAAAAAAGACTGGACAGAAGCAGCAGATATGGATCCTAACCAGATTCCTGACGTGTCTCTACCATGTCTCGGGCCCTATTGGTGCGACAGGGCCTTTCCCTCTCGGCTGGACGGGTCTAGAATATGGCTTCCATATAGTTGATGATGTTGTATTTGCTAGGGTGGTGGTGGGTGGGGGGTTTAGATGTAGATGGTACTTGCGTGGATTGCTTTCTGGAATGGTTTGGAAGGTTATTTGTACTTTCAAATCGGGATTGGGATTTGGATTAGTGCTGGATGTGGTTGGAGTTATGTATGTACATGTGAAGTGGGACGGTACGGGTATTACTGTGTGTGCCCTGCGTTGGGTAGGGTTATGAAGGGTTGGAATATAACTGAGGAGGGTGTTTGTAGGGTGTTTGTAGGGGGAATTTGTATGAAAGCGATTACTCAGAGTTTCATTGCCATACAGCTAACTATGGTTTCTCTCTATAAATTGACTTGACAGATCGGCACTATTTCCCACTAAAAAATGGCTCAAAGAAGTCCAGACCGTTAGGTGGAGCGAGGGCTAACCCGCCATGCCCGCGTCGTCCACCGGATTGGCTTGGACTGCTTGTCTTACAGGTACAGGCACACACCAATCACATTGTCAGACAAGACTGCAGATTCTGACTAGTCCCCCTGCGGATTGTGAGGGAGTGAGGTTGCGAGGATACGAGACGGGAATACACGTCATTTGCAAGGTGACTGGATGTTAGAAGCCGCAGATAAAGAGATGGAGCTGGAGAGTAGGAACCAGGTACTATCAGTGTACTGTAGGCGGATATGGTATCCCTCAGATTTTTATCCCGTCAGCGTGGCTTGATGGGTCTGCCAGGTACGGAGGCGACTGTGGGTCACCGCACTGCCCATAGGCTCGAGAGATCTTAGCGCCAGGAACAACTGGCATTGTTGTACAGGTTTCAATCAGGCTCCGGGGAATCCGGGACCGGGTACTGATGGTAGACGAGGAACTTGCATGCGAAGATGTGTAGTTGTGTAAACGGGAAGATGGAAGATGGAAGATGAAAGGGAATATGAAGGGCTCCTGGCTGAAGTGGGTCCTGGCCTTAGGCCCGATCCCATATATAACTTCCACTTTCTCCCCTTCTTTCTTTCTTCTCCTCCACACGCCTCAACGGTCCATTCCTTCCTTTTCTTCAATACTCACACTCCTTTTGAGTTTGTCGAACATACTGCTGTGCAGTGATCAATCATTTAAAATCCACTCCTTTGAGATTCAAACCTTGACAATGGCCCCTATCACCAAGACTCTCGCCCTCGCTGGCGCTTTCTTTGCTCTGACCGGCTACGCCGCTCCTGTTGCCAAGCGCGCTGTCGTTTGGGAGACCGTTACTGACGTCGTCTGGACCACCGTCGATGTCACCACCACTCTCTACCCCAACCAGGCTCCTACGTCCACTGCCACCATCGTTCCCGTGAACGCTGCTGCGGTCCCTACCAGCCAGGCTGCTATTGAGGAGAAGAAGGTTGAGCCTACCACCACCTCGATTGTTGCTCCCGCCCCCGCTCCCGCTCCCGCTGAGCAGGCTGAGACCACCACCGCAGCTCCTGCTCCTGCCCCTGCCCCTGCCACCACCGAGGAGGCTGAGACCGCCCCTGCCCCTGCTCCGGAGCCTACCACTTCCTCCACCACCTCCAGCGCTGTCGCCGCTACCACCCGCTCTGCCAATGTCGAGACCACCGCCAGCACCGGCTACACCGGCGCCTGCTCCTCCGGCTCTCCTTGCGACGGTGACATTACCTACTACGACACCGCCACCACCTCCACCAACCCCAGCTCCTGCGGCACCACCAACGACGGCACCACTGAGAACGTCCTGGCCCTGCCCGTCGGCATCATGAAGGACGGTGACTGCGGCAAGTCCGTCACCATCGAGTACAACGGCGTCACCGCCACCGGTACCGTCGTCGACAAGTGCATGGGCTGCGATAACGGTTCCATCGATCTGTCCCGCCACCTCTTCGGCCAGCTTGCCTCCATGGGCGCTGGCCGTGTCACCGGCGTCAAGTGGTACATCAACTAAGCGCCGCGTCGATCGTGCGTTGCCATTGATAGGCTACGAGCAATGGGTACATCTCTGGCAGATGGAGCAAGCGAAAACGGTCTTGACGGCTCTTTTCTTCCACTTTGATTTTGTGGTTCTCACTTGACATTTTTTACATTTCTTTCCCAGCCTCCGAACACTCTCTTGGAGAACTGGGCCCTATTCTTACACTTCTTCCACTCACTTTCACACATTTTTTGCCCGCGTGCCCCTAGCGGGCCGCCTTCACCATTTACATCTGCCTTCTTCACCTTCATGTTGATAGAATCTCTTCCCTTTGGAGTATCTTCGGACCTCTCTTGTTCAATACCACTGATGGACCACCCATTCGACCATAAAAAAAGACAAAAGCTTACCATCGCGCATGCTGGCAAAACATGGAATGATTGATCTCTTGATGAGATCTCGTTCTATGCATTGCGCCGGAGAGCAATGATGACTATGATGACCATGCTCGTGCTACGAAAATTTTCAAAGAAAAGGAGAATGGATCGGCGTATGCAAGACGAATACGAGATTTTTGAATGAAATTCGTTGTCTTTCACTTGTTCGTTGCAATGGGCGTAGTCTTTCGAGTATCATTACTATGCTGTAGTTCTGTATCCCCCCTTTCCATATTTGAGACTCGAGTCTCACCCAGACAAAGAACTGCGCCGAGGTAGGGCGCCGGACTAGTGAAAGATATTCCAATATTGGTCCATGCGTTTGACACAGTCGTGTCTGCGCCTCGCTCTTGGCAGGGATCTTCAAGACGCAATTTCGGGATTTGTTGCTGCTACGGAGTACTACGACTCGTGCTTTTGTTTGCTATGTATAGACGGGTCTAGTGGCGCTGGCTTGCCTTTTATACCGGGGACTGATGTAGGCAGACATCTACTGTATAGTTTATGGTGGGTCCTCTGTCTTATATTCAAAGACCTTTGTGTATGCCCAAATATAATGTTAGTTAGCATTCAAGACAGTCACCTAAGGTGGATGCCAGTGTTCCTCGATGTCTAAATAGTACCAGCCGGCCCATTGGTCAAGGATGAGTACTTTCTTCATGGAATGCAGTATTATCTATAGAACATTCTATATATACATACCAATAATACACCGAACCATCTACGCAATCCAAAACCCAAGTCATCAAGTCATAAAGCGGCGTAGCAGTGACGTTAACCCGTAAAACCACCATATAAGACCCCAAACCAAATCCCAAACTAAACCTTCAAGAACCCTCATGACTAGACACATGTATCGTCGGAACAGTCTGCACCCCAGACATAGTAGGAGCAGTAGTAGTGGGACTAACATCCGAAACAGAAGTAGTCCTACTCCTCCCCTCAGGCGTCTGACCAGAAACAGGACTCAAGTTCATCCTCCACTCACTAATCGCCGAACGAGGCGACGGAGGACACCCCAACAAAGAAGACCCAAACAAACCCCCCTCAGGCTCGGAATTCGAATGCGACGGACGAGTCACCGAGCGTGGCGGGGGTCGGACATGAGCAGGTAAGGATGAATGACGAACTGGAGCTGGCGCTGGACTGCGACTGCGGTTTCGCGCCATCTTCGAACTCCCTTCGCCATTGTCCGAGTCCCGGCTTATACTCATGAAACTGCCTGCTCTGGAGCGCCCGTCGATGGGCGTCGGGGAATGGTTGTAGATACTTATGTCCTCGGCTAGTTTTGGGTTCCGGAAGTTCTCGCCTGGCGTTGTGGGATATGTTGTTCGTTCTTCTTGTTTGAAGCCTGATTTTTCGGTTTGTTTGGCTGCTTTTGTGGTGATCGCTTTGCTGACTGCGTTGAAGAAGCGGGCGACTCTTCGCCGGCCGCCGAAGTCTGTTTGGGTTTGGACTGTGGGCGTTCGTGTTGCTGTTGGTAGTTCGATTTCGGTGGCTTGGGCTTCTGTGTTTGTTCCTGAGTCGCGCCGGGAGTTATTGCTGGACTCTGTGTCGGAGGATATGGCGCAGCCTTGACATTTGTTGCATGTTGTTGTTATTTCCATTCGGGATTGCTGGGGTTCTTGTTGGTTGTTGCTGTTGTTATTGCTTCCTTCTGCGTCGATGTCGGCTGAGACGAGGAGGTATAGGGATCCGAATACGGCGAGGCCTGTGCCGACTATTGGAGCCCATTGGCCTGGAAGGACAGTGTTAGTAGCTATCTAAACACATCATCTCAAGGGTAGATGACTTACCTATACTCGCTATCCGCTCTGTTTGATAATACACCGGCCCACTCCAGAAGTTCATCTCTCCCTTGACAAGAATGAACATGACAGCTGCAGCAAAGACTGGAATCTCAATAAGAGCCAGCCAGCTACGTATCTTCTCAGTAATGCCTGTCATATGGTTCAGAGTAGCCCCATTAGTGCCCTCAATAGCCTCATCAGGCTTCTTCTTCTCCCCACGAGAGAATTTCTCCCAGTTAGCATCCATGATCTTAATCCACATAGAAATCAATTGCAAAATAGCTGGAACACAGCAGGCAGCGGCGAGAAGGGTTGTGGTGTTAAAAGTCAATTGAAAAGGCGTTGGAATCACATATATATTGTCGGCGGAGCCGTGGCGCAATTGTGAAATTGGACCATCGTCCGGAGTGCATCTCATACCGCAGCTTGCCCCGTATGGAAACTTATTCGTTGTTGCCCACTCGCTACCTCCTTGGTCGTTATTTGGACAGACGGTGGGTTCGAGGCGCATAAATTCCACTATCAGGCTTAGAAGCCCGGCGAGAAGAAGGACTGTCCATAAGAAGATCAAATCCCGGCCCGGATTGTTGAAATAGGTTTGGGATAGGCGGACGGTTGCTGGAGCAGTTAGGATGCCTATTGCGCATAGTTGGAAAGCACCGTAGACGTCCATATCGACGGCTCCTGTAGAATGTTAGACGATTTTACCATTTTAAAGATGTGGATTATTCTCCTGTGCTGAAGACTTACCATCAACGTGCAGCACTGCTAGAACAATCCCATGTAGAGCGGCCACAGCGGGGAAAAGTAGCACAGCAGCCAGACAGGCATTCCGAATGAATTCCACCTTCCGAGCGACCACACAAGCTGCAATCAAGACATAATATCTGCAACGGTATCAGTAAATGTGAATAACACTGCCATACCACGGTGGAGAACATACAAAACGCGGGTGCCGGGTCCATACTGACCAGAGACCGGCCAGGCGCAGACAACTTCAAGGACTGGAACAACTCCCGTCACATTAGGGGGCGATGCAAGGATAGCACGATGCACAATATCGTTCGCTAAGCCGGAGGCAAATTCAGGAATCGCTGGCATTGCATGTTATCCGCCTCCGACGGCGACTTAGGATGGAGCAACAGAACAGGCATATATTAAAGAGGTGTTCGCCTGTCACGGATGACATATATGACATACGACGTGGTATCAAAGAGATAGAGGGAAGATATTAGAAAAGAGCCTCTCGAGAGGTCTTATTCCTGCAGCAAATCGTCCATCACTAACAAGTCCAACAGGGCGCGCACCCGGGTTCGCAGGATGTTTCGTCAGCAAGAGCCTCATTATCGGATTTGTCTACCTCGGCCTACCTGGGATTGGAGAACTATCGATTCAAGCTAAACCATTGAAGCGGGCAATGTCCCCGTGATGGTTATTCGGGCGTGCGCAGCACGCTAGGCGCAAAATACGAGACGGGGCAATGCCAGCCTCCCCCTGATTGGTAAGTTGGGCTTGGGCTTGCATAGCGCCCAGTGGCTGTGTCCGCGGAGTAATTTGTGAGTTGCGGTAAAGCCGCAAGGGATAAATGGGAGGTTAGGGAGGAAACTAGAGAACGAGAGACCGATGACAGATTATATAGATGATTTGAATGTTTGGACTGATATTGGACAACCATGGGTCGATGTGAAGACTGGAGACGTGCGGGGCAAATTCTCCCATAATTAGGCTCTTAGCATGACTTGCCTAAGCCTAATTTTACGCTAACCACACTGTCCTCGCTATCTCGTGCTCGTTTCACTCTTTCTGATTGCTCCTAACGTCCGTGCCATCTCTGAGCCTCAGCGCCCAAAAATCTCTGCTCCGGCCCTATCCCAGTCTTTTGTAGCACTGGGGACTGCTGGGACTACGTTGCTTCGCCCGCCTTCTAGTACAACTTTAAACCAGCCCAACAATCACTCCACTTTGATCACGGAACTCGTTGCCCACAGCCCCCCAGTCTGGCATAAGCTCCAAATAGAGGCCGCACTCCCATTTCTGCCCGGTTCAAGTCGCAGAATATTCTTAACCTGCCGAGGATACTATGAGGGGCATCCTATCACAGTACCCCACATTCCTGTCTATTTCTTGATTTCCCGGCAAGGAGAGAGATCAAGTGACAACATTACTCCGGATTTTGACAAAAAAAGCCCCAGAGGCACCTCCTATCATCACTATTTTTTCATGCGAAGTTGCAGAAAAGAAATGTGTCTGCCATAGGCTTAACAACTGGATCTTGACATGCGAATTTCCGTTGTCCCTGCATTCCGGCAACTGACTCGGCGCTTGAACCACAACAGCTAGTACCTAGGTACATGCAAAGCTGAAGCCCACGCGACCTTCTAGCAGCCCCAAAAGGAGAACCAAAAGCTCAAAATGGACGAGGATCTCGATACATCAAAAATCAAAAATTGGCGATCAATTACTACTCTAATCGTTTTTGTTCTAACTAGTAAGTGACCGGCTTTGCACCGTAGGATTGCAACTAACCGCTGTTTCATGGCTCTACAGATATTATTGTCCTTTTCCCCTTCCATATCCCGATATACCTACCGCGATGGCTTTCCAACATATTTGTGGACTCGCTGAGCGCCATACGCATAATACCTCGCCGAAACCGTCCTCGATCCAATGAGAACGAAAGCTTCTTCGTGAGGTTTCGTTTTCCGCTGAATTTCATCACGGCACCATTGATAGCGGATCTCTTCCTTCTAGCTATCCGGGCTATTGGTCGACAAGAAGTACACGATGGAACGCTCGGCGCAAACCACATCCTGCCCATTGACATCATGGCATTCTTCCTCACCCTCGCATATATCGCAATCTCGATAGATGCCTCTGGTCTAATCAGATGGCTAGCATTCAAAGTTCTCGAACGAGGAGGCAAGGTTGGCCACCGACTCTTCTTCTACCTGTATGCCTTCTTCTTCGGGCTTGGCACTTTCATCGGAAACGACCCTATCATTCTATCCGGAACAGCCTTTCTCGCCTACATGACCCGGGTATCAAGCAATATCGTTCACCCCAGAGCCTGGATCCATAGCCAATTCGCCATAGCAAACATCGCCTCTGCAGTCCTGGTTTCTTCAAACCCAACCAACCTCGTGCTTGCCGGCGCCTTCCAGATCAAGTTCATCGTCTACACAGCAAACATGATCGTGCCAACAGTTGTAACAGCTATCGTCATATTCCCATTCCTGCTCTACATTATCTTCGCCGATGAATCCCTTATTCCGCTCTCGATCAAAATGCACGAACTCTCCGAGGAGGATAAACGCAAAACGCCCGTCAACCCAAATATCCCCCACGCCCGAGGAAATGCCGAAGAAGAAGAGGACATGAACAACCCAGAAGGAAAGAAACTCTCCTTAGAAGAGATCATGAACCCATTTTTGGACAAGAAAGGTGCTGCCTTTGGTGCCGTCATCATGGCCGCCGCACTCATCACACTCCTTGCAATTAACGCATCGAGCCAAAGTGGACATGAAAAACCTGTCTTTTACGTGACATTGCCCGCTGCATTTGTCATGTTCTGCTGGGATGTCAGTTCTGGCTGGATCTATCGCCACGAGACACGCGAGATTGCCGCAAAGGGTCGACGGGATGTCGAGAATGCACGAGCAGAGCGAGAAATGCGAGAACGGGAGGAATCACAATCTCCAGATATTCTCGGACTGGACCAATCTGAGCAGGAGCTGTCGGGCCTGCCCAGGCGCACTGAACGCACAGATGATGAGATATCCCTGGGGGCTGCGGATGCGAATATCGACTCGAAGACTTCGACTTCCCACCCGGATTCCGGGACGCCGTTGTCAGTCTCGGTGCTGGTCGACAAAGAAAAGTTCCCAGATCTAGAGTCACCTGGTGTTTCCTCGTTAGACAATAAGCGGTTGGCTCTTGCATCTTCCCCAGAACCACTGGATTCGCGACAAACGACTGACACGACTGATGAGGAGAAGCGGGCATATCCTTATCAACAAGACGGACCGCCCACGTTGACTTCTCTCTGTGCTGATCTCTACCGCTGGCTCCAGGAGACATTCCCGACAGTGACTGTTGTAGTATCCCACATGCCCTTCCCACTAGTTCCTTTTGCGTTCGCAATGTTCGTTCTTGTGCAGGCATTAGTCACCAAGGGCTGGGTACCTGTCTTTGCATATGGATGGGACCATTGGGTAAATAAGACCGGAACTGTGGGTGCTGTTGGCGGGATGGGATTCTTATCTGTGATTCTATGCAATGTGGGTTCCCACTATACCTCCCTCTTTTTCTCTCTTTCTCTCTCTTCCTGTGAACTGACTAACCACTTTCCCTCCGATTAGTTTGCCGGAACAAACATCGGCACTACAATCCTCCTCTCACGCGTCATCCAAGCATGGCAAACAATCCACGACAGAAACAATATCCCTATCAGCGAGCAGACATTCTGGGCGACTGTATATAGCATGGCCCTCGGTGTCAACTTTGGTGCTTTCAGTACTGCGTTTAGTGCCTCGTTGGCTGGCTTACTCTGGCGGGATATCTTGTTGCGGAAACATATTCGGGTTGGCAGTTTGGAGTTTGCGCGTGTAAATTTGCCCATTATTGCTGTTTCTATGGCTGTGGGTTGTGCTGTTCTTATTGGGGAGGTGTATGTCGTTCGAGGGACTCAGCCGTATAACCAGTAACTATGTTCCATGGTGTACGGTGTATGAAGGATCTCTTGGGAAGCGGGTTAGACGTTCTATAGATTATGATGCTTTACATGCTTGTCTGGGTTTCTCTTGTGGCTTGACGAGCAGACGATTTTATGAAGTCAATGAATCCGTTTTAAGGAGTCGCATTCATTATGAACTGGTAAGTTGTAAGTCTTTTCCCGCTCATTCCTTGCAAGTTATATTTTGCAGCTTTGTTGCCTCTCTTTTCAGCAGCCGATGTGACATTGAGATCTCGACAAAAGATGCTCTCCTAATCTATATTTCACAGAAGCTTCATAAATATATCATACACTGCATAAAGGTTTGATAGACAACACATCGATTAACCAACTCCAAATATATACATTGTATTTTGCAACTAAATGGTCGTCCCATATCCACGAGATGCGGGGCAATAGGGCAACGGGGCATTTCCAGCTCGCGGGGTCCTATAGATAAGTTAGCGAGTTACCATACATTGTCCTCATTCTAACCAGTTCCAAACAAATGGCGTCCGAAAATCATATAGTGGCTAAGCCTCCCTTGAAAGTAAATCACCCCTCCCAAACATATTGAGATTCCCAGTTATGAACAAGAATTCAACAGCCTCCAACATATCCCAGCAATTGTCTCGCCTTCCAAAATTCCCTAACCACAGCAAAGGACCCCCAACCCACGAAAGTCCCCTTAAACATCATAGTCGTAGGCGCCGGCCTGGGCGGACTCGCAACAGCAATCGCACTCGCAACTTCAGGCCATACGGTCACCGTCTACGAGCAAACAAAAGACCTGGAAGAAGTAAGCCTCACCATTTACCTACTATTATCAACCTACTACACATTCTTAACCCCCCGTTACTGCACAGGTCGGCGCAGGCATCCAAATCCCACCCAACTCAACAAGACTCCTAAGCAAACTCGGCATAGACTCCTACCTTAAAGAGCACGTAATCGAACCAGAAGCAATATCCGTCAGACGATGGCAGACCGGCCAAGTCATCGGGTTTACGCGGTTGATCCCCAATTTTCGGGATTTGTATGGTGCGCCGTACTATGTGATTCATCGGGCGGATTTCAGGTCTGCGCTTTATCAACGGGCGGTGGACTTGGGTGTTCAAGTCAGGTTTGGTGCGCGGGTTACTGAGTATATAGAGGAGAGATTGGTGTCCAGAATTGGGAGTATGTGAGGGGTGATTTGGTTATTGCGGCTGATGGTATGTATATACTGGATTTGGACTTGAGCGATATGAAGATCTGACTTTTGGCAGGAGTGAACTCGGTTGCGAGGGGTATTCTTGAAGAGGGTGGCCGTCCTTCGTTTGAGAAGACTGGGTTTGCAGCATATCGTGCTACCGTCGACGTGGAGCTCATGAAGGGTGACCCGGAGCTTTCTTGGTTGCTCGATCGACCGGGTCTTAATTTATGGTTGGTTTGTGTTGTGTCTGAATTATGAGGACTCCGTTGACTTTCTCGTTAGGATCGGTGAGCAGCGACATGTTATGACATATGTCATTGGAGCTGGCAAGTCGTTCAATATGGTTCTCTCGCATGCGGATCACAGTGACCCGTCGACTTGGGATCAGGCAACTCCTCTGGCTGTGAGACGTGAATTCCAAGGGTGGGATGGGCGGTATGCATCTATGTACTGTCGCTTGTTTTTCTGTTTGCTGATGCTTTCGACCCAGACTGCAGAAGATCATCGGGCTGATTGAAAAGACTATCAAATGGCCACTGATCAGCGGGACTCCTTCATCTCGGTGGGTCAGTGGCAAGGTCGTGATCTTGGGAGACGCAGCCCATGCCGTGCTGCCGTACATGTCTCAAGGTAAGAACTTTCATTCCTGAAGAGCTTGAATATAAAACCCGAAGAACTTATTGACAATATACAGGCGCAGCAATAGCAATTGAGACGGCGTAGGCCTAGCAAGCTCCCTATCTAAAATTGAAAATGCGACAGAGATCCCCAAAGCACTGAGTATATTCGAGAAAGTCCGCATCCAGCGAGCAGGAATGATGCAAGAGGCGAGTTCTCTGAATGGAAAACTCTGGCATTTCCCAGATGGACCACTTCAGAAAGCCCGTGATGCTGCCATGAAGCCGGAGACGACGGGGTTGCAGTTTAATCATAGTCCTAATCAGTGGAGTGATCCCGCAACGCAGATGTGGTGTTATGGCTATGATGCTGAGCTGGAGATTGATCGGGCTTGGTTTGGAACGGGGCGATGATAGGGTGGAAGTTCGGATGAAGTTGTACGTTTGGGCTTATAGAACGGATTTGATCGCGGTTCAGTTGATATCATACACAAGCAGAGTAGTCGGAGGCATGAAACACTATCATCTTGTTGAACTAGGACTAGGACTATTCATATTGATTAAATCTATCAATCATAAGATGACTTTCTTGTAACATTGAGCACTTTGGAACACCCTGGTTGCAACACCATAGCATCCCAGCGACATACAAGCAAGCCACATAAAGATCAAGCCTCAGCCCTGACCGGATCCCTCTCCTCGGCCTCACGCACAAGCCGAGCACGATAAGCAATCTTCCCCAAAAGCGTCGCCATCCCAGCATGATCACACTCAGGACCAGACATTTTCTCTCCCTCCAACGGAACATCTCCAGACCCCTGATCACGCTTATTGATACTGATATTAAGACCAGGCTCTGGCTCATGACAGTTATGCTGTGCATCCGCAGCTCGAAGCGTGCAGAGCTCCTTTTTCATGCAGTCGCCGGTACAAGCGGCGATGTTCCATCCCCGATTACGCCTCGCCCAGAAGTCCTGGAAGATAGAGGGATCTTTCTCCATGGTGACGGTGACATTGTGCCAGAAGGCAGGAGTGAGTTCTGCGGTTGAGTCTGTCAGCGGAGGAGAGAGCTTTGAGCCGTAGGCTGCTTTGGCGGAGTAGTAGGGGACCCATTCTGGTTTTGTCTGGTAGGATGGATCGCTGATATTGGCGATGTATTGAGTAAAATCCAACACGCCGTATGTGACGGGATCAATCTCATAGACGCGGAATGAGGGAGGACCTGAGGTTGGTGTCATGGATGGGGCGATGTATCCCATTGCAGTTGCGGTGTCCCATTTGCGGTTGTTGTAGTCTGAGTATGCAATTTGGAATTCGTCCATGTGTGTATGGCCGTAGAACAGACCCGCGATTGTTGCCTCGTATCGCTGCACGATCTGGTCAAAGTATTGTGAATATTCGCGGAAATGATCGGTGACGCCGGATGGGATGTGTGAGATTAGCCACGCGCGCTGGCCTGCATCTTCGGCCGCTTGTAGTTCCTTGATGAGCCATTCGAATTGTCCATTTGGATCTTTTTCCATTGGGTCTTGGTACATGTAGAAGTTGAAATTGTAGTAGAAGATGCTGTTGTAAGAGATGATGCGCAGGTTGCTGTTTGGATGGATGGCGGAATACGACCCAAATTCATCTGCAGACTTGACGGACGGAATGCCTGTCAGGGCATACCAGTCTTCGGCGAGCGCGTTATATGCAAATTGGGCGCTGTCTTTGCTCTGGATATCATTCGGGGGAAACAGATTGACCGGTGCCGTGTCATGGTTTCCTATGGCAGCGTACACCATACCAAGATCCTTTTCCATCTGGCCGTATGTGTCATTGAATACTTGCAGTGCTTCATCCTGGCCAACTAGCCAGATATCGTGGGCTACCACGTCGCCGGTGTAGATAGAGAAATCTGGGTCGATCTTTGCAATGGCTGCATTCATGCTTTCCTGAAGGATGTGCGGTGGATCGCACTTGGTGTTTCCAAATGGACCACACGGGGTTTTAGTGATCCCCGGGGCATCCTTATCTTCATAGACCCTGCAGCAGATGGGCTTGGAGCATTCGTAGCTGGCACCAGTTTCGTAGAAGAGATCCACGTGTGTATCACTGAAATGAACAACCTTGATTGGCGACTCACCGCTGGGCGGTGGTCTGGTGGTGTCCGGCTTAGATGAAGGAAACTGCAATGTGTGAGGGCGAACCTCAGGATACTGGCAGAGTCCGATCAGACTAGCGCACATCGTCCTGGTGGCGTGAGATCCGATATGCAAATTCTGGAAAGCATCATGAAGCGCAGGACCTTCTTTCTCAATAATTCCACGGCATACATCCGGATCTTCGACCTGTAGTTTGGTCAATATGATTTGGTGAGGCGCACTCAGAATGTTGACATACGCCACTGAGATTGCATAGGCCGATGAAGACATCAATCATAAAGCCCTCGCCAAACCCGGAGACAAGCTTGAGACCACCCAAGAGAGCCTGCAGGATAATTCGGGTAAGCCTTTTGTCTATTGGTTCATGTGCCAGGATGAACATACCTGGCAGGAACCGCAATCCACAGCATGTTTGAAGTCATCCCAAATAGATGAAATGAAGCTCTCCGTGGAAGCCTTTGAAGTTTCGGCGTGAGCGCTAAAGGCCAAAAGGCTCAAGACCAACAGAATGGCTTTCATCGTGAAGATGGTTGGAATTTCCAAACTGCAATGGGTGAAGGACGAGAGTCAAAAAACTCCGCACCTTCCGTCGAGGGAAGTCCACTTTTACGTATCAGCCAAGAGCAGAGGCATTTAGTATATTGAACAAAACGCCTGCAGCTCGCTTAGAGATGGACCTGCAGCTTTGCAATTTGGTATATCATCAGCTCCATCGTGATGGTGTAACATGTGATGAACATAGTGAGACATTGCTATGGACGGCCCGGGGAGTATGCCCGAATTGTTAGCATATCTACCCAGGAGAACGCATTAAAGCATAAAAACAGGCTCGCATGAATAAAGTCGGGTTTTATTATCAGCCGATCGGTCGCCCGAGAGGGGTTCCAGCAGTTTTATACTGTGAATAGAGATGCAGCCAAGCGACTAGAAGTCGCTAGTGATAGCTGCTTGCAACGCTGCAGGCCCAAGTCGTTGATCTCGGGGGTTATTTATATGCCGTGGATATCTTGGCATGTTCGCCTAGACTCGGAGATTACATCTCCGAGGCCAGGGTCCAAGCCAAGTCATAGCTATGCTGAAACGATAAGTTTATGCATAACCCATATTTTAGTGATAGGTAAGATCATTATAAGCCTCATCTGACATCTGACATGCCAAGCTCATCTGGCGATCTGATATGCAGGGACAAAGAACAGATGGTCCGGTCCGGATGTCAGATTTGAGAAGTTGATCGGATGCTATAAGTTATGACACATAACTACATGTATATATTCAATCATTCGGCATTGCTTATAATATTGTCAGCCGGCGGCGGTCGCAAAGTGGTAGCGACAAAGTTAAACACACCCTATTGACGTAGTGTTAACGCTAGTTGCTCCTAAAGACCCAACGTTAGCTGTGATATAAGACATCTTGGCCTACAAATGGCCCCCAATCTACTCCCAACCCCTTAAAATGCAGGCGGGGATTTCGGTGGGCTCCGAAGCGCCACTTGCATCGCGCAATGCGAGGATCACACTAGGAAAAATACCGGGCCTCTGTGAGCCGGAAAGTCTTTGATGATTAAGAGTCTATTCGTACGAAGACACTTAACTAGAGAGAAGAAGAAAGGGAGAAGAAGAGGAGCGAAGCTAATCAACAACGATATGAAATGTATTGGGACGGTGTTCGAATATGAGCACCACAGTCGTCGGTATTACCTCGTGCGATAGTACATTCACAAATTGCAAGCCTTGAAGGCGTAGCGCTCCCTCCATATTTGAAGAAAAGTGCTTGTGCGAGGCATAAGGCAAAATTATGACCTTCTGGAACTCAATATCTGCTCACTAGAGAGCCAACGGCGGAGAAGGCATTCCCAAAGGACGCATAAAAGATTAGTCTGTTGACTGGCTTGCGAAAATCGGTTGAAATACAATAAATCTCTCTGAATGTACAGCCCAGCAGAGAAGAGCTACCTCCAACTCCTTCAGGCTCTCTCTAGCCCGAAGTTTCCGTTGGTCGACGGGGTCGGTTTAACTGTGGGACTTGCGACACAACTTCCAATTTCGGCCAGCTTCATATTCCAACATTTTGTATGAATGAACACTCTGCACCGCCTGCCACGTGGATGACAATATGACCACGTGGTATGTGAATCCCAAGAAAATGATTCGCCGAACCAGTCGCTTGTCCTTATGTACCGTGGGCTAACAAGCTTGGTTAAATCCAAGATCTGGTAGAACACGGTACGCCCAGAGATGGAGAAAAGCGTATTTTTGCAGTCTCCCGCAATTTTTCTGTGCAAGGTACGACCCATGGCGTATGGAAGTACATGGAAGTGTTGACCAAGGGGCGCAACATCGACAACTCCAGAACGTATTTTAACCAAAGGATCTAGCGGAAATTAAAACTTACACAGTTTAATCCCAATTGGCCAGCGATAAAATAGAATAGCGCACAAAGATGTAGGCGTCAGAGGCGTCATACACTCCCGTGGCTACCTAGCATAATTTTCACAAGTTGCTAGGTGAAATCGAGAACAACCTCATAAACCGAGGTTCACGATGTACCGAAAGGAAAAGTAAGGAGAGAAAAGAGGATGTTGATATTTGATGAATGACAGATTATTAGGGAAGTAATGCTTGGCATTTGGACGAGATGATTTAAGTTCCGCGCCCCAAATAGGGAGTCTCATTACGCCTATTTTATACTGATGAGAACATCCAGCGAGGGATCAGCAGAGTCCTATCAGATTTGTGCCGAGAGCTTATCCACTGGAGTCGCATGAATTGTGTAAAATGATGCCTTTGGCTGTAAGCCATGATGCTCTCATATTACAACACCGGAAAGGTCTCCTATTGTGCAAATAAGGGACCTGGCGAAGCTAGCCGGAAAAGGCACATAATTCTAGAAAACAAAAATCTAGGACCCTTCACCTTACCGCTTCACTAACAACGTTTGGAACGGAAGTCAACGGATAATCTCAGTAGCAACAGTGGTACAGGATTGACCTCCACCAACCGGATAGTCTTACCATGGTACATGACAGGCATCTTTGAGTGGCGCTCGGTACAGTAGTCATTGACATGACGTTAATTCGCCAACCCGTGGCTATCTCGCCCCTCTACAAGACTCGTTTTCACATCCAAACCTTCTGGAAGCTTTTATTTACCAGCCCCAATTGCCGAGATTTTATCTATCACCATGGACAGTAAGAGACGCCATAAATTCTAATTATTGTATGGTAACCAGTAACATTAACAGGCATGATGTTGGGTGACAGAATATAGGTACAAGTACTTTCCCCTGTTTAAGTCGGGACAAGACATCAAATCGAAAATTTAGACCTTCAGATATCTTACTCGATTAGTCCCGCCAGACCAATCTATGACTCACGATATGTGTTCTTTGGAGCAAAATTCGGAAAAGAGAAGCAATCGATATTTGCTAAGATCAACATGCTCGGAGAGGCTCTTAGATGGGAGCAAATGTTATTTCCGGTCTGATACCAACACCACATCTTCGCATTCGGTAAACATCCTATTTACACTATCACTAAGATGTATGCTAAGACTGACACTGCTGAGTAGAAAGTTGACCGTAACCAAACCTCTGGAAGTGGAACGCAGTACGAAAATATGAAATGTCGCGCAATTGAGGACGACTTTCTTATTTTGTGCCGCCGATTGAACCAAGCGAGAAAAGACCAAGGAATCTTGAATAGATGCATGGAACAAATTGATGCTGGCTGTGATATCAAGGGAACTGGCGCCAGTGGGCTGTGTCCGCTTGACCGGATTTCTAAGCGGCAGAACGAAGATATTGTTTATCTTGCCACTAGAAAAAGGGCCCAGTGGAGATATATAGACTGTTAACCTCGTTGTTTTCGATATTCCAAACCCAAGAAGATGAAGCAAAGATAGTACTCCAAATAATGGAGATTACAATTCCTACAGAACTTGAATTAAAACTGTTGTAATAAGCCAATAATACTCGGGCTAATGAAAAACAGTAGGAATGTTGCTTACTAGTATTATAATTGACCAAAGATTTGATACTGTTGGGAAATATTGTTTTGATTCTATTATAGGTAGATAATCTGTTTTCTACCGCGCATGACTTCAACCTTGGTTGCCATCTCCAAGCATCGTTTGTCGGTGCGAGATAAATTCCTCAAAATGCGGCAACATAAATTGTTGTTTTCTTGGTAAATCATCACTTCAAAGATGGAACTGTCGTGGGACTCCCATCTGCTTCTTCATTGCCAAGATGAAGCTAGGCTCCGCTGACCAGCGGGAGTAAGAGTTTCAAGCTTGTAAGAGTTTCAAGCTTCCAAGGTTCTCTCTCTCTCAAGGACCGGCAAATCATCTCATCCGAAGGCTTGATTTTCAATTTTCTCCCTATCGCGCCGGATTGCTGCATTGCATTTCTGGATCCATTGGTCTAGTGCCATACCTACTAGATCGATTATAACCTACCTGAATTCGCTAGATTAACTATTTTTGCTCTCAGTTAAAGATTCTCGATGCGCCCTTTTGGCAGGGTGAACGAGAAGCCAGCTGGAACTTTTATACAAAATGGAACATGTTGCAGTAAAGCTTCTAGCCTGCGTCTACGGTGCTATTGAGAGGTTGAAACTTGTAATCTGCGCTATCTGTACATGACCATCCAGTTTACTCTCCTGTGATCACCAGTTTTTCAGTTCCGAGCCGGATGTAGATTCCCCGGACCCGCAGTTAAAGCCGCTGAGTAAGGAGATCCGAAGTGTATGCGCGCCGAGTCAATCCAGGGAATGAGGGAAAGCACTGCCCCCGAAACTCCTGCTCGTAACGGACTGCCGATGTGGGATGAACGGCAAAGGTGGTCCAATATTCCTGAGCCTGCTAAGCCTCCGGAGAACATTCACACACCGGCATACCTCCGGAGCTTTTTAACGCCGCTTACTATATACACCAGCATGGAGTGGGTCTATAGCGACAGTGAGTGGCGCAATATGTTGTGGGATGACCTAGGTAGCCGTCTGATTGTTATTGACTTAGAGGACGTGAAATGGTCGAAGCGCCCTCGTACCCTTGAACCAACGTCTAGAAATGCACGGCATAGTCATCGCGCGAAGGTGGGAAAGTCCGGGCAAAAACTCTTGTCCAGCTCAACCGCTATTTGCATATGACGCCCAGGCCCATGGCTAAGACTCATTTGAGGCGATTCATGTTCTCGGCTTCCGAGGCGGAAGGAAGTTTTGATAAGTGATCGCACGTTCTGTTACTGGCCATAAAAACAATTTGCACCAATTGTGGAAGGTATTCTGAAAAGGAAGCTCTGAAAAGACTAATTATCTGGCGCCGTCAAACATAATTTCCCTTGCTACGACTTTCTCGACCGCTCTTCTCCCTAAGGGTTTCACGTTTCAGTTGTCCCGGCCCCTCCTTCTCTTCCTTCTCCTCAATACTTTGCTTTCGTCACCCAGCTCTCCACGCAAGATATAGCATCCGAAGGCGACTTCTTTCGCTCCATCGATCGTCGAAGCAAAGACGATTCCCAACATCCGATTACCTCAGAAGATTTGGTGCGTTTACTAAAGGCACAACTGGACGAAAACATTGACAGATGCACACCCCTTGGAGGTTGCGGGGCTTACGGTGCGCCGTTCAAACTCACTTGTGTCGTATATGGCTACTCTGTTATCGGAAAAGGAACCACGTCGGGGCTGTGGAAAGATGTCTCTCGCGAAGCGCAAGTATACCAAATTTTGCGCAAGGCTCAAGGGTCTGCTGTGCCTGTATTTCTGGGGACGGTCGACCTGGCGAAAATTTATTTCCTTCATGGGGCTGGAGAGATTCGCCATATGCTCGTGATAGGCTGGGAGGCGAAAGTACAACGTCGATGGAACTCACGCCTATCCTTCTCCAGGAGATACATAAGTCGAACAGAGAGATCAAAGCTTTGGGAATCATCCACGAAGATCTTCGGCGTGATAATATTCTGCGGAACGAAGAGCTTGGGCGGGCGTTGATCATCGACTTTCACCGCTCCACATTGAAAAGTCGACCGACTTTGCAACGATCACGAGCGGTAAAGCGACGGCTAAGTCAACCGGAGACAGGAGATCCGAAACGTCTTCGTGTGACATGAACCAATGTGCTTGAATTATTGGATGAGCAATTCAACAATTATGCATGATAATAGATGAAGCATTCCTGCCCGCATCCGCGTAAATCAACCAGGACGTCGAAGCTCTGACCCTGCTCCGGTCGCACTGAGTGGTCCACAACGACAGCGAGTGGCGCAATATGTTCTGGGATGACCTCAGTGGCCAGTTAGTTGAAATTGATTTGGAGGATGTGAAATGGTTGAAGCGCCGTCGGGTTCTTGAGTCAACTTCTGGCAATACCTGACGTGGCCGTCGCATCGGCGCTGGAAAGCAAACAAAAGCTCTTGTCTAGCTCGACAGTTGCCTGCACATGACGACAACTACCGCGTTAGTCGACTCGGTTGACTTCCGTACCGCTAGATCACGGGACGGGAGGAAGAACTTCATATACCAGAACGTGACCTCCTGGTTGAATGCCTCGATTTCGCCAGATATAAAACAAATCCTCGGCCCTAGTTGCCAACCCCATCACATTTGCTTCTCTTGAAGTCGTTTCTCCTCCCTCTCCCTCTTCTCCTTCTTTATCTTCAACCTCTTGATCCACCCCACGGTGTACTCATCCGGGTCCCAAACAAGTCGCCATGTGTTCCTGTCTTTGAGCTTCAGATTCACATATTCCTCCATGAGATTCTTCTCTCAGGTTCCAAAAGGTGAAGTCTCTTCCGCCATATATCGCATATATTGTCGTCTTCATGTGTAGTCGGTCCGAAGAAACGCTGGTCAATCTTTTTCCCATATATCGCGTCGAAGGCAAAATTATTCCTCGCAGCGTACACGATCCAAAAGTCTCCACTTTGCCAACTGTCCCGCATCCGACTAGATAGCCGCTGGCCTTCTACTAGCAGCTTCTTCTGGATTGCCTCGTCTTCGCATTTCCGCATTGCCGCCAGAAAGGTCTGGAGCGCTTTTTCATACTCGGCACACCAGTTATCAAGGCCTTTAGGCCAATCTTCCGGCTTTTTGAGAAGAAGCCACCAAGGCGGCGCATGAGAAAATTCGACTGGGGCGGTATATGTAAACTCCCAATCCACCACTCCAGTGATGCATTCAGCTTCATCAACTAGAACATTTTCGGGTCGAAAATCGTCACACCAGACTGGAAATGGGCCATCATCATGGAATATCCATTGCTTTCTCTGCTCCTGGTCTCGAACAAGTTTCCGGAAGAGAAATCTAGCCACAAATTTGCGCCGGAAGTCATCCGCCAAGACATCTGCATCGACATGCGCCAAGATATCCGCCTCGTTCCTCTGGCTTCTGAGGTGTAGAAGGTGTAGTTCCGCCAGGACTTCGAAGTACGATGACGCTTTTTCGTACGTTGTGGTTGGTAGTTTCGATCGGGGTAGTGTCCCGAGTTGCACAATTTCGTTCATAGAGTAGGACAGAGGTCGATGCAACACTTCCCACGTAGAATCGTCATTCTTGGCAAGGGATCCTATCCGACTCAAAGAGAGTGTAGACAACGAAAGGATGATCTTGGCTAGTTCTCCATAGAGAGCTTCTAGCCTGGCCGGTTTGAGGTCTGGATTGAGTACTGGGGGTTGTCCTCTTTGGCGCCCTGGCATCTCAAGGAGATCACCCATACTCCCCATGTGGTGGATATGGTTCATAATGATGAAAGGTCCCAAGTCTGAGGGACTCTCTTTTGTCTCTGCCCAGCGAACGATGGAAGGCACCGGGATTGGAATTTTGTTTGAAGTTTTTTCCAAGATATATTGCATGATAGAGACTTCATTGCGGACTTTTTCTTCAGGAAACATGACAGCGCCGGGCAATGGGAACCGTATAACAGCGCCGCAGTTGTTGGTGAACTTCATCTTGAAGCAGGTATTGAAACCGCCTGTGTTAAGGAATTCGAACAGGGTCCATTCAAGGTCGTTGAATTCTTCAGAGAGAATGACTCCAATGTCATTGTAGATGTCACCATCAGTGCGAAGAAGTTCTGGCCAATCCTCCCAGATCTGGGTGCTTATTGCCCAGGCAACATCATCGTAAGGTTTACATGTGAGCATTTTGGGGAAATTATTGAATGAGCCAATGGATCTGAGGAAACTTTGGAGTTGCCTGGCGACTTTTTTGACGAAATAAAGGTTAGTGTATATCTGACTACCCATAGATGAGAGGGTGCCAGCCAATCTTATCCAGGGAGAGGGAATCCACCGATCTTGCGTTCCGACTGGCAATTACACGGGAAATCACATGACATCGCCCGCTCACCTTTGCCGCCACGGTTGCCCATAATAATAATAATTGGGAGGCAGCCTACCCATCCCCCATCCCCGCCTTTACCGCAAGCCCCATAAAATCGAAGTGCCTACCCCACAGACCAAACAGGATGCAAAAACGATATAGGAGAAGAAAGACCCCCAGTTCTAGCAAGGTAAGGGTGATCACATGGATGGATTTCGGGGCAAGTCTGAAACCGTACATCCACCTCGCTCTTAGCCCTTCCTTTTTGTTGGTTTCTCTTCGCTTGGTTCAATACTAACTCAGCAAAGGACGATCAGGTTTCTAACAATGTGGGAGAGATGCATAGTTCCTCTGCTCATTGCCCAGGCTCTCTCTTCAACCAAGACAGCCGTTCATCTGAGTCATCCTCACCACTGCCTCCAGATATCGACTTGACTCCCGGCCGCCAATTTCACCCTGAAAATGTATACCCTCAACATTTCGGCCAAGACGACATTGAGGTTCCGACGGGAGACCGCATCTATCTTGCATGCCCTGGATCAAAGCGAGAGTGCCCCCATTGTAACGCACACGTGGCCCACATTGACTGCCTTGTCATTGCGATTGATGGGGCATGTTCGAACAATGGCAACGACGAGGCGCGTTCGGCGATTGGGGTATTCCATGGCTACGACAGCGACTTCAATATCTCCTATACTTTAGACAGCTTTGACCGTCACACAAACCAGATAGCCGAACTGGAGGCTTGCTTGAGAGCTCTATCTGATGCAATCATTATCCAGGCAGAGTGGGACATGGCAGGTGATCGCCTTAGTGCAATTGTGATCAAGTCTGATTCCGAGTACGTGGTGCGGGGCCTGACGGAGTGGCTCCCGAAGTGGAAGAAAAATGGCTGGAAGAATGCCAAGGGCTCTCCAGTCGCGAATTCTACCCATTTCCAACGGATTGAGCGGCTGATTGAACAACTTGAACAGGATATCTCTGTCAAATTTTGGATGGTGCCTCGAGAACGGAACGGGATGGCAGATAGTCTAGCGAAATCTGCCCTAGAAGGGAAGGGTACTGGGCAGCTGTATTACGCCGTGTAGACTATTTGATATCTCTAAATATATTCTACTCTGTTTGAAGGAAGGCTGAGGAGCAGAATTAGGGGAGGAGAGGATCAATTCAGGGAGTTAAAGAGGCTAAGATCTATCTGAAGTCTGGAGGGTATAGATAACTGAAGCCATCTTTTGTATCTAATGGCCTCCTCTACACGATGAGGTATTGCTTTAGCTATATTAACAAAGTAGGAGGGGTTTAAAGCTCTCAGGATCGCGGGTTGGCTTCCTAGGAGTGTAAAGTCTGTCTCTGGGAACATGAACAACCTCTCCTGGGAGCTGTATTGCTCCTGGGACTCTAGGTAAAGTTCCTAGAGGCAGCCACTGGTCATCCCAGGATCGACGAAAGTGTCTCTAGGATCAGAATTCCTTCAAGTACGGATGAAGAAACTTCAGTGCGGTTTCATGAACGGGCAAAACATATCAAGGTGCGAAAGCGGACCACTTATTCAATTATCAAATTTGATGTGCGCTCGATCTGGGTGCAAAATTGACTACGCATACACATTATAGCTGGCTAATTTTCTTTGCTTGTCGTTCTGACGTCACGCGTTCCCTTAATACAGCCAGTGTTCGATTAAATATAGCAACAAGGATGGTTCAATGTATTGTTAGTCAGCTCGCAAAGTTCGAGAAACCCCCTCTTTGCGTTCTCAGAGGATGAATGCAGTACGTACTGCTCCTGCTAAGCAGCCACGCGAACGAGAGGGTCGAAGGGCATTATGGGCTTAGTGGCTTTCACGGAAACTCTCCATGAGGTGCAACTATCGGTCCCAATATCATCATGGATTACTTCCCACTGGAGGCGGACGTTTGCGGGACCACCAGGTTCTGAGGTCTAACGGGTGCCGGCGCGCTTATAAATAGAGGTAAGTGCTAGCTCTAGAGTCTAGCTTTAAAGACCGGCCGGTTTTTCCACGATTCTCAAGGGTGCTATCTTCGTGATAGCGCTTGAGCGTATCATACAGTAGATTGTCTTATAAGAATAGCCGAAATCATCAGCTAATTTCACCTACGAGATATCACTCTCGTGAGCAGACATAATAGCTAACCTTTATATAGTAGTAAGCTACGCCATTTTTTATTTTTTACGCCAATTTTCATTGCAATTGGAGCAATAGGGGAGGTGTAGGAA
>ERZ1673737.1354-NODE-1354-length-24178-cov-4.301414_pt1 | contig 24178 bp, 28 predicted proteins | sample MGYA00580211_ERZ1673737 | MGnify/ENA primary metagenome ERZ1673737 (study PRJEB41218, sample SAMN15661789) | gut metagenome | host: Homo sapiens | place: Canada: London | collected 2015-08-20/2019-03-30 | study: EMG produced TPA metagenomics assembly of... | reverse complement strand
AGTTGACGCTAAAGAGCGGCAAGGAGGGAGTGAAGGAAGGCCCACGCGAGAGAGGGGCCGAACTCGGAAGATAAAGACTAAGATAAAAGTATAAGGAATGGGATTGGATCGTTTCCCTCTTCACCATCACCATGTCTAAACTAGCATGGCAGCAGCCAAAGCGTGGATTTTCGAGTGTCTATGTTGTCGCCGCCCTGGGCTTATTGGTGACGGGTTATTGTTATGGACGTTATCAAATCCCACGGTCGCTAACAAGTTCACCCGACCTTCAACAATGCGCAATTGATAACCTACTTGGAACTGGTCTTCCTTTCATGAATGCTTCTCCTATTACGCTCGCAGATTTCGAGGAGCGTCGGGACCGCCTGGCCAACGCTCTGGTGGCCGAAGATGCCGACGCTTTTGTCGTGGAACCGGGCTATACGTTCAAATACTATGGCAACGTGAGCCAGCCGGAATGGGAGGTCTGGGAGGTAATTCACACACCGCATCTATCGGGAATGCAGGCACTGATATCCCTACAGCCCGAGGAACGCCCATTTTTGATGGTGGTTCGTCCCCAAGAGGATGAGACAGGCACCGTCAAGGCCAACGCCACCTTCCTCTGTCCATCATTTGAAGCAGAACGAGCTCGCCTCCTTGGAATGCCTTTTAGAGATTCTATTCAAATAATTCCGTGGGAAGAACATTGGAACCCGTATAGAACCCTTAAGCAAGCCAACGTGTTCTCTGATCTTCAACGACCCCCACGGTTGATGGTTGACGAAGAGATGCGGGACTTTATACAACGCGGGCTCGCTACCGTCGGCTTCGATGTGGTTGGCCTCAAAGGTAAAGTCGAGGAAGTGAGACAGATCAAGAGCGACCAGGAAGTCGACATCCTCCGCGCAGTCAACACAGGCACCGTGGAGGCGGTGCGGCAGATTAGGAAATGTAACATGCTGCAACGCCCTCTTTCAAACTAATGCTAACACTTCTCGAAAGGCCTCTATCCTGGTCTCACCGAGACTGACATTGCCGTCGCCCTTGATAATGCTTTGCGGGCTGCAGGATTGGAACCCTTCTTCGATATTGTGCTCTTTGGTCTGATCCATCTAGCGAAATTTGCCTCACAACTTGATGCTGACCAACGCTAGACGAGAATGCCTCGAACCCCCATGGAGGAACAAATGGATCGAAAGTCCTAGAGTCTGAGACATTTGTATTAATCGATGTTGGGTTTGTACTTCCTGAACAGCCCCACGATTCCGACTGGGAGAGCTGACAACGTCAAAGGGCTCATTTATATGGCTACTCGTCGGATATTTGCCGCACCTTCTTCCCACCATTTCTCGAAAAGCCATCAAATGGAGACACGTTGTCGCCTCGGATGTTAGAAAAGCTCAAAGTACGTTCATTAGGCCCGAACTAACCTATTCTCATTGACGCGTTATAGGTCTGGGATATTGTCTTCGAAGCGCAAACACAATCTATTCACCAGATGCGGGAAAACTCGACAGCATCGAGTGTGGATATCGCTGCTCGTGAGGTCATCGCTGATGCAGGCTACGGTGAAACTTTCACACATCGTGTGGGACATGGAATCGGAATCAAAGGTCAGTACATATTCACTGCGTTTCGACTATCAAAGCTAAGCCAACTATGCATACAGCCCATGAGAGCCCTTATCTGAACCGAGGCAACCTGGACAGCCTGCTCAAAACCGGCATGACCTTCACTTCCGAGCCAGGTATCTATCTGGCCGACAAGTTTGGTGTGAGACATGAGGATGTGTTCCTAGTCCAAGGAGATGGAGAGCCTGAGCTTTTGACAGGGTCGCGTGCTATCGGACCTTGGGACCCATGATGACCGCAGAACGGAACCCCACCTGGCCTGGGACATTGCTAGTTTCCCCTGAACTGGGAAACTGTCACTGGAAGAAAAATCACCTATCGTAGCTTGCGGCATGCAAAATTGGAAAAGTAATCAAATTTCTGCTAGTCTAAGAAGCTAGCATAAGCCATGTCCGATCTCAATCACTTTATCTCTAGCCGAATTGCATCGTATTGCACATAGACGGTGGCTGGAAGAATTGCAGTCTCTGTATCTGTCGCGTTAAAGGGCAGGTGAAGTCGCAGAACGTTGTCTCCGACCCGAAGCCAATCTGCAGGAAATTCCATTTTTGATCCAACCTGATAGCAGCTCACTGCAGACCGCACTATACAGCTGCTTGATTGGTTGAACCCAATGACGAATGTGAGGGGGTTTAACTGGCCATTGATATAGCTTTCGAGCGATAGATTGTTGTATTGCTCAGCATGGTTGTACACATCGGTGTTACCCGATGCAGTCTTTGCACCCGCTAGTTGAAGCGTCAATGTTGCAGTCTTCACATTTCGTAATTGCTTCGAGGTGAGTGCAAAATGAATATTCCAGTCATTGGTTGTGTCATACTCAACGTGAGAGTCACTCGCCGTCGGCCCGAAGACTGACCAGTGGACAGTGCTCAAGTCAGTGGCTGGATCACTAGTGCCGATCGTGTAGTTGACACCATTCGGGAAGTCAGCACGCCAGTCATAAGAACCCCAGTAAATGAGATATTCCGGTGGATGGAGGGGATGAGTTGGTTCTCTGGCATTGCCACGTCGGAACTCTCCAGATGACTTGTCTGGAGTACCGATTCGCCAAATCTCTGTCCCTGCCGACTCCTGCTTCCATTTCTTGTGCACTTCCGTCTGCTTGCTTGCACGTACAGTGATTCCGTCCAGAACGAAATCACCAAAGATACCCTCTGCGTAGACAGTGAGTCGATATTTCCCTTCCTTAACGCGATCAATGCTGAAGGTGCCATCCGGATTCACATCTGTCCAGTATTGATAGGAGCTCGGGACCACGCTGTTGTCTTGGAAATATTGTCCATCGACCGTGAGAATCGCGATCGGGCGAACAGCGCCCTGGGGAAGCGTGACGGTTCCTTTGACACTCCCTCGCTGGCTAGAAGGAGCGTACCCAATGACGTGCTTAGCAATGGAGTCATAAAATGCAGCATTCCAGTGAGGATTTGCCAGTTTTTCTGCCTCTGATCGCAACTCTTCAAGCGTTGCTGACCCCCGGCCACCATTGAACAGATAAAACTGAGGACCAAATGTTCGATCAAATCCATCTGTGATGTTAGGCGTGCCCTCGCCGTGATGATTTGACACGATATAATTGTAGACTATCCCATCGACTGTTAGGTCGGAGTGAAGTGGGCCCTAAGACAAATTAGCCTCTCTTTTCCACGGCCTGAGTTATGACTTACGCCGTAGTAGGTATCCTGAAAAAAATCGTCAGAAAATTTGTATCAAAACTTGGGTTGAGAGGGGCGGGACTCACTTTGGTATTCATCACTAGCCAGGCTCCATAGGTTGCACCGTCTGACGTGCTTCCATCGGCATAGAGACCATGAACACTGTTGTTCCTCCATTCTAATGATTGAACTTGGTTAATATAGGATAAGAGTGAGCAGAAAGAAGCAGCCATACGATTTGAGAACGTGTATTTGGTAAAATAGTCAGAAAATTGAGTGACGTAAGGATCGCTCGGTGTGTTGTTGAATGTCCATGTCGCATCTTGAACAACGATTTGCTTTGCAATGGCGTCTTTGCTTGGCAGAGGTGCAGTTTGAACATCGCTGGATGTAAGATGGGTCCAGAGATCAGAATTGGGGCGGAACAAGGTTCGGAACTCTTGTAGATTGCGTAGGAATGGGGTAGTTTTGTTGTTGTATGTCAGTCGACTGAACATATGCAGGCCAGTTTCGCCGTCACGCAGGAACCAATATTGTTGAAATTGCTGGCCCGTGGGTGTGTAAGTGTCGGTCAGAATCATCCCTCCGTACTTGGTGCCAGTTGAGTCTATGCCCTGGACTACTTCCATGCTCGGGGTCGTGGCCCCAGCAGTGTAAAAGCCCGAAGGAATACAGTAACAATCGAGATAAGGGCCTATTCCCGTGGATCCAGACTGGGGACCCAGCAAGTCTTGGCCATCAAGAGAGAGATCGACAATCTGACCAGCACTCTTCTTTAGAACAGCTGTGAGCCGATCATTGCCGAGTGTGATGTAGGTTTGATTTTCCGCAACGTGTAGGGCTGCGGCCGTGGCAGCCCACGCTGAGAGAACGGTCACCACCGAAGTCCGCATATTGAACCTACGAATTGCGGCGTTTAAACCAGCAAATTCAACATGGCGAGTGGCGAGATAATAAAGCAAGGAACAAGCAATACCGGGTATCAATGGCCCGAAATAGCGGGTTTCCTGAGGTCAAGTCCATCTTTACGTGTGCACGCGGACATCAAAATCCGCCAATAGCTGGTGAATCCAAAACACGATTCTAAGGAAGCGAAGAAAGCTTCTACTAATCTTGGGTGCGGGGTTGACGGAGAAATTTCTCGGACGTTGCTCGCCCGACCTTAGCTGTTAAAGACTAAGAATCTGATCGCAGAGGATTCTCCCGCAGGAGCTCAAACATAAAGACCTCGGGGAAAGAAGCGAAGCCAGTCTGTCATCTCTGGGGCTTGGCAGCTTCGGCAAGCAAGCTTATGTAATTACACTTCGTTAACTAACTTAACTAAGTTAGTTAACTTAAATTGGCTAACTTAGTTAAGTTAACTTAGCTAGTCAACGTAATCACAACCATACGATCTATATAGTATCTCAAGTCCAGGGGTGAAGAAGGCATGTGACCTTGCTGGCCTAGATTGCCAGGCCTCAAAATCCCGTGATTAACTTAACGTTAGTTACAAGATAACTAGATCAAACTGCCGACCTCACTTCCGAAAGACATTCCGAATGTCCTCGAGTAGTGCAGATCCCATGGAGCTATTCCGTCGACACGTACATTAAAAGGGGTTTCACTGCCAGATGACGTCCCAGCCTCTTCCACATGACCGTTTCTTTAGTATCCCCGTGGGGACGGGAATATCGGATATCTGGCGATGTTTCCGGACCTCATCCCGAACAGCCTCCGGGTCAAGGTCCGAAGTGCTTACCTCGGGATTTTGTTCTGCATCGGCAATATTAACGCGGAATTGAGTCGAGTCAGTACAGATGAAGTGGTCCCTGTCGGCAGCTGCGCCAATGAACAGCAGCATTTTGTGAAACGCATACAAGTTACGGGCGTCAGTCCGTTGTTCAGTTCCCACACCCGGCCAACTTCCCCATGGGGTATCAGAGAGGTGTAGTTTGACTTAAAGATAGCCACCTTTCCTTCCCTCCTGCCTTGCTAACAACGATCTTTTATCTTTGAAAAGTTGTCAATCAGGACGACAACAAACCATTAAGTGCACCCGCTGGGGTTGTTAGTTATTCAATCGCTGGTCTCCTTGGCCGCGACAGAGCGCCCTCTACACCAAAATGACAGCAGACGTTGCAGACTACGTTGCTTCCGAAAGCGCCGGGGCAAATTACGATATGAAGAGCCTTGGATCTAGAAGCCCCGTTCATTTGGAAAATGTCGGATCAACTTCCATGGATCACCAGGCCCTAGACGAAAGGATCTGGGAGAATGGCTCTCCTCAAAACCCCCGCAACTGGTCCAATTCGAAGAAGAATGCACAGATCCTAATGGTGGCTTTTCATTCTATGATGGGAACATTCATGGCCGCTGGGATCATACCCGCCTATGACACTTTTGCGGAAAAGTATGGTGTCACTGTGCCCGATGCCAGCTATCTGACATCATTTCAGGTATGTGTTATCCTGGCCCACCTAAGTGTGGCGCGGTCGCTTACCAAGGAGATACAATCATGTAGATCCTGCTTCTCGGCCTATCGCCATTGATTTGGAACCCAATCACCGCTGTCTACGGCCGATATCCAGTGACTCTGCTCTCAGCTTTTGGAAGTATGGTTTGCAATATTGGCGGCGCGCGATGCACATCGTATGGTGCACAGATGGCCACTCGCGTTATCACAGCGTTCTTGATCTCTCCTCCCATCGGAAACGGGAGTGGTGTCATAACAGAGCTTTGTGAACCGGAGAACCGAGGCAAGAAGTTAGGCTGGTGGACTCTAATGACAACAATAGGTACACCAGCGGGTCCGTTTTTCATGGGATTCGTGATCAAACATATCGGGGTTCAGTGGATCTTTTGGATCTTTGCCATTATCAACTTGTGCCAGTTTTTATTCTACCTTGCTTTCGGCGATGAAACAATTTACAATCCAGAGAATGAGCTCAAAACGACTGGCTTTTGGAGTAAGATGATTCCAAGAAAGATCAGCTCTCGTTCTATAAAGCTCCAGGACATTATCGAACCGTTTTCTCTTGCTCGATACCCGCGCATCTCGATCGCCGCATGTGCTCATGCAATTACCTTCTGCTACGCAAACATTGCTTTGATTGTCGAAATGCCTATCGCGTTCGGTGAAAAATTTCACTTCGACGCCCAACAAATCGGGCTCCAGTTCATTGCCATCATTATTGGTTGTGTGCTAGGTGAACAAGTTAGTGGACCAATATGTGACTGGTTCCTTGGCCATGTTCGCAGGAGCAGAGGGAGCTCATGCCCGGCTGATCGCCTCTGGCTCTCTTACATTGCTTTTGGTACGATATTCGCTGGTCTGCTAACCTGGGGCTTTCAATTACAGCATGCGACAGCTTGGAATGTCACTCCTTGTATCGGTGCCGCAATTGCGAGCTTTGGTAACCAGATGCAGACCACTATTCTCACAACCTTCGCCGTCGAAAGCAAGAAGGAACGTGCGAGCCAGGTTGGAGTTTTTGTCAATGTGTGCCGACAAATCTATGGATTTGTAAGATGTTACCAATATCAAAATTGTTCACGGACGTTATTAACTTTTTTTTAACCAGCTTGGACCCTTTTATTTCCCGGATATGTTTACCACGCTGGGACTGGGCGGAGCTTCGGGTGTGATGGTTGCAATTATCGGTGGATGTGCCTTGTTTCCAATTATTGCAGTTCAATTTGTCGCCACTCGCGCGGAGAAGCATTAAGATCTAGAGGAAACTGCCGCGTTACACTGTTCTAGTGTCACCGCGTTCCACAATCTCTAGTTCTATCAGTACCATGGCACGGCACGACCAAAAAAAATGTACATATTCCTATCTACCCCAAAGAATATGTGATCAACTTGGGCGTATCCTTATGGTTCTTGGGATTGGAAAAAGGTCACACTAGAAAAGATTACTCGGGACACTATTTAACCAAGACATATCCTGGAAGTCGGGAAGTTCAAAACTGTCCAAGAAGGCCGCATTCATGCCTTCCCCAAAGGACATCTCATTCAATGCAGTCGTCGAGGTGACCGAAAAGTCTCGACGAGGCGTGTGGCTGGGGTTTTGCAATTCCTCAGATACAACTTGTTCATAGAGAATTTCAAGGGCAGCCACGCAACGTCGTGCGGACGTACTATAGCTCTCATACTTGCGAAGGATTTCGAGTGCACAGTTCCAGGACCGTGTGACAGAATCTTCTGTTACTTCAGCAAGGATCGCAGAGCATAATCGGCCGGCGATCAAGACTGTGGCAGATGTATAAACATCTATACAAGTCAGAATTAAACGAGCAAACATAAGAAAATACTCATACGAACAGAGAACATTGTACCACCAGGCTGGTAGCGGGCCCCCGGTGCCATCCGCAGGAACGTTGTTGTAGATGAGCTCAATTGATTCCTGGGCAGCCTTGAAACATATTATGGAGCATTGGAGTGCAACACGATGGGGGAATGAATCGTTCATGGAGATCAATGGATCTGTTGATGAATAATCTCGGGTAGCGCAATATTTGGAAAGAGTTGGCCGAAAAAGTAACATCCGTACGTGTAAAAACCTGCCATAATTAATTAGTAAACACAAAATACCGAGAAAATCATGGAAATATTATCTGACCTTGCGCGTAAGACAATGCTTTGGCGACAGAAGATAGGGTTTCCAGGTGCTAATGAGGATCCTCCGCGCAAATGGGGAGGAAGGCTTCGCGTCCATCGCGCCAGAGACCGGTCAAGCTCGAATATTGTCCTATTCCCTTCGCTGGCGACGTTATTAAAGTAGAAATCATGAATATCATCTGAACCTTCATCCGACATGGGCTTGTAAAGGCTGAGAAGAACATCGTTCATAATCTCGTAAAGCTCCAACGTTTTGCCGAAGAATGCCATGATGGAAGGCAGGTTCGATGGCTGGGCTACTTCCACATTTGATTCAGGGGGGATGTATTCTTCATCCACGGCAGCTGGGAGAGGAACTGCACCACTGGAGGTCTTTGAGATCATCGCAGGACGGCCAAATGTCATAGATATAACTCTGCAGGAAGCCACAGTCAGGAACAAGACTTCCATGACAGGCGGATGTAAAGCGTTACCTACCTATCCATCAAAATACACCCGTGCCATATTTTGCGCGCCAATTGCCGTTCTCGGAAGGTTTGAAGGCGGCTGATGGTTTGAGGGAGATGAAGTCCCAAGCTTTGCGCGTTACGAATTGCGAGCCCCGTGACAATCCAGCATTGATGTGCAGAATCGGTGCTTTGCAGATATTGAGCCATAAGTAGTAAGCATTGAATCAGACCAATGGATCCAGTGTCCCATAAGTTGAACTGAAATAGACCTTTCGCCCGGGAGAAGAAGACATCTGCGGATGTTTCTCGCTCTGTCGGTGGGACGAAATCAGCCAGCTGACTAGCCAGAGCAAAGATAACATTAAGAGTGCACATCAGCATGCTTTCATCATACTCCAGGCTCTCACCACTCCAGATCTTTTCATACTCATCCTTCATCTCGTCAGGGATCAGAAACGGATACAATGGGAAAACATAATCCCAATACACCTGCATCAGGCTGTCTGCCATTTTCCGCGGCGGTAGCACGTAATTTGCCACAGATGACTGTGGTCGCTCGGAACGTTTCGGAATGATGTTCGATGGAATAACAGTATGAGGTAGCGAAGACCCCAGGTGTGGAGACAATACCCTCTTGTCGACTGCGGTCCTAATTTGACGCATGAATCCTGCTGCGCTAGAGCTTCCGAAGAATCCCTGGCTAGCACGCTCTTCCTCGACAGCACCCATCATCGCATTGACGCCATCGCCATCACCGATGAGAGTAGATATGTTACGCTCACTCGGAATGTTTCGTGCATAACTCTGGGATGTATTGGGCTGTCCAATACCAGAAGTCGGTGTCGGTGTATTCACGCACTAATATAGGTCAATTAGCTGTATAATAAATGTCCATTAATGGGCGAACCGGTGTACGGCCTGATCCCTGGGTCTTCTCGGAATCTTGGGGGCTTTCAAGTTGTTTAATCCGGGATTCCAGATTGGAGATGTATCTACATGTACCCAGCATTAGCTTGTATTTGGTGAAACATAGGGAAGGTATTCAAACTTGCGTTTGTCGTGCTCTTTTCTTCTCCAATTCCCCTGTATAAACGCAATGAACTCCGCGTCCGGTCCTTTTGCTGCATGGCCCACACACTAGGTCTCATCAGTACGGGTCCCGTTCCGGGTCTCATCAGTAACATACTCGGTTGCACACCATCACAACGGACTTTCCTGGCGCGACAATCGTCACATGCGACAGCAATTTTTCGGCGCTTCACTCTGTCTTGAGATTCGGAAGACTGGCGGTTCATGATGGCAATAAAGTCCGATGCAGGAAGTACAACGAGGAACATAGGAAATGTTCGGGATGACATCCGAACAAGCCCGGGAGACAAGTCGCGACCGGGAGCTCATTTCGCGGCACGTGACGGGCTACATGGGGCAAATATAGAGTTGAGTACTTCATATCCGTGCTAGTAACCAAAACGTATTGAATTAATTGATTATGCTATAATTGGTTATACTTCAATCTTCATGTAAAGTTCACCCATGCTAGCCATGATTCAGACATTTGTGGCATACTCCCGTCAAACCAACCGAGAAACAAGTCGTCGTCGCTATTCATATCATGAGGTAAACTATCATCCTCGCTTAGTTTATGACCTGATGCAGGGCCCGCTGAAATGCTACAAGGGCCACTGTTCACAGAAAGTACTTGGTCCAAGACATGTCGGATTGCCCTCTGACCCTGCTGTGCGACACGATAGTTCCCATCGTGGGGCGCAATGATGGCGTCCAAGTATGACGCAAAAAGAGTAAGATTCTGGATAATTTCCGAGCGGGGAAGATTAATCGCTGTTGACCGCGGCGTGGATCGAGTTTGACGTAGCAGCTCCACAGAGAGAACGCCAGCCGAAGGCAGACCCGGCAAGCACATCTAGGAATACAAGCTGGAATGTTAGCCATTGTATCGTTCGCCATGTGACAGATAGGTATACTCCTACATTTCCTATATGACTGCTAAGGGAGTGTCCAGAGCGAATCTTTTTCGACACCATCAGGATCACCGCACTGAGTATCTCTCGCGAGATATCAATGATTGCCTCGGGTTTAGTTTCCGTGCGTTGTGCCAGGGTCCGATACAACAGGAAATCATTATAGAGAAACTCCATATGTACCTCGAAGAGAAGATCCTCCTCTACCCTAGATATAATGGACCCGTCGCTGTCAGGGTTCCAATGAAGGAATTCAGGCAACAGTTGGCGTTCTTGACGGGATTCGTGTGATAAATTTCTGTTCAAGTTAGCGAAGTCCTGCTATTGACCAAAGTGACTTCATACGCGACTCGATGATGCAAATCACTTGTGCGACAGCTCAGTGATAGCTCCAGGACCTTTTCACGAAGAACACTGGTAACAAAAGCGACTCGAGGCCAAGCGCCTTTCATCAAACTCGCTTCTTGATTCCATCCAGTATGTTTATCCAATTTTCTAATTGCAGCATCGCGAAAGGGCGGATCAGCGAATATTTCCTCAACGCTCAAGTCCAGAGGCATTTGTATGTCACAATAGCGCCAACTGATGAGTGGTGGTCGACCAAGGAAGGTGGCAAGCACCTTATCGACTGTATAGGCTGCGACCATCGTTCTTTTACGCATCTCAGCAAGGAAAAACGGAGTATTTGCACTCGAGTCTTGATGAAGACCTAGGGCGAATACTGTCGTCGATAGTTCTCCAAGCTTTCTCCATGGTCGGAAGTCTGCAAATCCGTTAAGCTTTCTTCTCGCAAAAGGGATCGGGGTTACATACCACTTTCACCATAGACTATCGTAAGGAGCGAAGTCTGATGCAACAGAAGCCAGCTTACAATGTCGTTGATTATGCCACTGCTATCGCAAAACTGAAGGCATGTGTCACCCACTGCGGTGGCTGTAATAGCAAGCATTTTCGCATCCATTGCACCCTGGCGTGTAAATATGGGGTCATCGTGAGAGATCCAGTCTGTGGTAATACCTGTCAAAATGAACAGAAGGCCAATGACTTCCCATCTGCCAAATGATGCGGACTTGAAATCTTCCCAGCTCATAGAAGGCCGTACCTCCAAAGGCCGGGCGTGAGTTTCAAAGAGTTTCTTAGACATCATGAGAGTTTGTTGACAGAGGTCCATGCCGTCATAGTCCGGATCATTCCACATTTCCTCGACTACAGTAAAGACCATATTCGTAATTGGCCAGCCGATAGTCCATCCCTTCCATATCTTAAATCGCGCAGTGACCAGATCTCTATAGAATGGAAGATTCTCTAGAAGTGCCAATACTTGAGCACCAAGGTTGACTCGTTTCGTATCGACGGGAAAAGTATCACGGCCTCCAAGCGAGACAGCTTCAGCAGGCAGGCCGTTTCGGGTGTCTGTGAACACATCAGAATAGCTAGTTTGGCCTAGAAACCCTGGAGCAGAGACAGAGAACTTTTTTTGAGTCCAGCCATCTTTTTCAGTCGTTAGTGAACTTGATATATTCGAGGTATCCGCTCCGTGAGCTACATGGCGCTTCTTCTTCTTCTTTGGGTGTATGGCGGTGGTTTGGTTAGTCAACGGTGCTGGATGGTAAATACAACGGTTGTGAAGGCCACGGCGCGAACAACGTCCACAGACTGGACTTGTGTGGTCACATCGCAGCTTTGATGTGCGACACGGTTCGCACGACGATAGCTGACCGTTACGCCGAGGGGTTGCCATTGCGCGAAGATGCCTCTTGGTCTGTAATGATAAGCAGGAGTAGAGGTGTCGGTTGTTCGGAGCTCGAAGCTCGGAGCTCGGAGCTTACCTGCTCCACCCGTGTCTGATTACTAACGTGTTAAAGGGTTCTTTGCCTGGGCCACCCGTGCTGGTCATCGACAAGGAGTGAGCGATCTACACTAGCTTGTTCCATACATGGCAGTGTATTGAATAAGAATTCTGCTAGATGCCTAACTAGAGTTTTAAAGCAGAGAAACAATTCAACTCTGGAAAATTGACCTGTCCATACTTTCTGAATGATCGCTGAACGACAACATGCATTCCTGGCAGGTTATTTGAATAACACTGTTCAGTGACCGAAAGTAGTTAACCAGTACTCCATATTTTAATGGGGTCAAATGTGCAGCTTGTAAAACGCAACGAGATATTGTCTGCTGATAGTCCGAGTCCCGAGTCCCGAACGCTTGAGTGACATGGAATCGGTAGACAATAGAATATGCTAGGAACCATATTATATGGCTATAAATACAGACAAAACTGCTCAACGCAAGATTATTACAATTTACCTTGTTATCTCTCGTTGCTTCTGGGAGTCGCGAAAACTATCCTCATTTATATCTTCAGCGCGCTTCCAGTGCATTTCTTCTCAGATCTTTCATAATGAGCCCATTCACATTGTTGAACAAGCTACGAAGGAGAATGGACACAGCGAAGGTATCAAAATGAGCTAAAGTTCATTTTATTGGTGTTTTCTTATGCTGAAACCATAAGAGAAGCAGGGTCGCCGGAACTTTCGGAAAGAAGATATAGAGTCATCAGTTCCACTACGCAAGGGCAGCATGGCCGATGGCCAAGACAAAAAGGAGAACGTTGGGATTGAGAAACTCAATTTGAAACGAGCTAGATATAGTGAGTACGTCTGTTGCGATAAATGAAGGTTACTCATAAATAAATAGCAATGATTTCCACAATGACTCGAATTTAGGCTGGCCGGGTTCAAAGCTGAGTACAGACTAAGCTGATGACTCTGCAAGGTCGAATTAGCATGATTGGAGGAGTGATTAACAAGAAGGGAGAATAGAAAAGCTTTACGGACGAGATGTTAATTCGTATTTCTTGGGATATACCTGGTAAAATTGTAGTCGTACTTATTTTCGGTTTCAATACTCCGTATATCTTGCTTCATGTAATATAATAATATAATATTAGAACGAGATTTTGAATAGAGAGAGAAAACCACTGAGAAACCCCCAAATGGATTCAAACTCGTAAGTGATCCAAGCGGGAGAGGAAGAGTGATTATTTCACTCCTATGAACAAGTAATACATGCCACGGAGGCCAAACAACGGGAAACTGGTCTTTTAGGATCTCGGGAGGAGAGAGGAGAAATAATTGCTAACGGGCTGCAGAAAAAAAAATTGAATAAGGATCAATTTGAGTATCTAAACCGTAGACGACATAATATTGGAGATTCATCAACATTTAGGAGACAGTGGTCTGCGCAGCGTTCCGGGTTACCCTTTCCAAGTGTTCCACTTCCGATAACTTCGTTGTTTCAACAACCTGTGTTTCGGCGGGAACATCTTTAGGGTAGAAATCAATCTTTCCACCCTCCTGGATAACCCTCATTCGGTCCAGGCAAAGACGAGCTCGAACATATGGGTCAAGCTTCCAGTGGTTGACTCGCAGTCTCTCCACCAGATAAGCCCTCTCACTTTCGCTGGCTTGGATCTTGCTAGTGTCCTTTGTTTTGGATGCATCAATCCATGATGAGGTCGCGGATAGGAATTCTTTACCAATGGCTTCACGCTCGGCTTTCAGAGCATCGCGGGTAGTAGTATCGTTCATCCGATCATTTTCGTGGGCATCCGGTTCGACGTATTCGTATGACCACTTCTCGCCGCCACCCATCTCCTCCACAATCTGATCACGAGAGATGAATTTCTCGAGATCGGCGACACTATTTGTGAATTGAACTTTGGCGGCAATCTCAGGATCCATCCATCCTCGGATAAGTTTCCAAATGCCTGAGGGACCTAGTTAGTGAGTGACTTATCCTGAGATGAAAGAGATAAGACCGACCAGAGAACACCCATGGGGCTTTGTGAATGAGCATGATGCCCAAGGATTCAGGGTAGTTCGCCTCAAAACACTTCAGGATGAATTTTACAGGTGGATATTCCTACCGCGAAACTTTGTTAGCTCTTCAAAATAAAGGCTGGTTATTTCCTCAGATCCCCATCACATACCATGTTCGATAATCCGAAGTTGGTCATGTCGAATAACACAGCCTGGTGCAACGTCAGAATAGCCCCTGTACGCCAGATCATCGTATAGTAAAAACTTACAGCAGTTTCGACCGGGGGAGACAACGTCAATCGCACTGACTCGATAACATGCACAATATAGCGTTCCAATGACTCTTCAGTTTGAGCTCCTGGCTTGTGTAGGCGAACTCTCACCACGACGATCGGCCGGCCGACCTTGTCGACGCCATGCACGTAGCTCTTTCCCATGCGCATTTGAGACAGGAAGTCGTTCCCAGCTTTCTGCTCACTTGTGCTCGATGTATTTTGAGTCTGTTTGAGGGCATGGAGCTCTCCCTTGGCCATAACATCCTCATCCACGTGCATTTCCTTTACTCGCCACACAATGGCGTCCATCATCATGGCAAATGCCTTTGGCACATCCCACTTTCGAGCCCGCAGGAATCGCAGGAGCATAGCATCCGGGTGGTCATGCTTAAGGGTATCGAGCACTCCTGTACGGAGCTCCGTGGGTGTAATCTCGGAGAGCGCCTTCTGGATTGCTTTACACTCGGGCGCTCCTGCTCCGATCTGACCAAGATATCTCAAGATCTTTTGTTGGTAAGGTGTAGTAGGCGCTGTGGTAGTCTTATCAGAAACATTGCTTTGCGTGCGGCCAAGGAGGGATTGGCGTCTTTGGGGCTGGACAGGGCTAGTATGTTCCTCGACGCAGCCATTCGATGCTTCTTCGCCCATAGATGGCTCGCCCGCCTTGAGTAGAATTGCCCAGAGCTTCTGCAGCTTGGCCTCCTGTTCCTGATTGATGTTCCCAAGGAACCCAGGTCGTGGTCCGTCGGCAGCCATTGTGGTGATGCAGTGAGGTTGTAGAAACAAAGGACAAGACAATAAGGAATTGAGAACAAGTCGACACGTTGAATGTGGAAAAGGACCTCTGAACTATCTATGGAAGAGTCCCAAAGGCCCTCAGGGGGTATGCGGGGTCAATGATATAAATTTGCGCCTCCCCAGATGATCGTCCAAAATCCACATGAAACCCCTCATTATGCCCTACTAATGCAGCCTCGGTCCCCCGGATTGTCGGGGAACTGGGTCCATGCACCCCATGATTCTGACTTTGGAACTGACGATCGCTTGCAAGCCAACATGAGCCAAACATCGAGTACGATGACCCATCTCTTTTGAGGTTCACCTGGGCGTGAAACCTCGGGTCCTCGGTCGTGACGTTATTTCAAATATCATACATGTGGTGTGCTCAAAATTGGGGACTCGGTGGAGTCTCATGTCACCCTCTTAAGAAATGCGCTTCAGTCGATATTTGAATGCCTGGGGCCGAACTCTGGATTGCCTCTTCGCTTGCCCTTGCCCTTTGTTGCGGCAAGGCTCAAAATGCCGAGTCGTTATGAGAAGAGTCGTGTTTGCAGTGGGAATGTGGGAATATGGATGTCGATCCTTTCCTTAAAACTCACGATGATCAATTCAGAAGTTTCGTCATGGAGACAAAACCTCGGTGATTATCTTCACTGAGGATCATTGTCTGCACAATTGCAGGCTTGGGAAAGTGAGACGTCATTTTCATTCTAACTTGCTGAAGTCCTGGGGAGAGAGCAACCCCCCGAGAGAGCAACCCTGGGGCCAGCGGCTGGGACTGGAATTACGCAGGGTCCGTATTTTGCCGAGGAAACGCCGTACCCATGACCAAGCGATTGGGCTTGCACAGAGAGCTATCGTGTATTTTTTTTTCCAAATCTACAGAGTTAAAAAGATAGTAATTAATTTCACATCGAATCACCAACACCCGACACCTATTATCTCTTTCCTCCTTCAAACCTTAAAGTGCTTTGTGGGCCATTGACCCGGGATTCTAATGGATTGCATGAAATCACAATTCCAACCGAGCCCAGCTGTAAGTTCGGTCTAGCAGATGGAAGTCTGGAGTGCGACCACAGATGTCCTTAACCTATCTGATCTTCTGACCCGGGGTTCGAATTTGTGATCTGTCTCCTATATGCAGAGTAGTCTGATACAAGCTCTCTCTACTATTCATTTCACAATTTCGCGAAGGAGAGCACAGTTTTCGTATTACTTGCGGAAATTAAGCACAGAAACCATGATAAGATCCTGGTCGCTGTCCAAAGGTAGGATGGTTCTCCGCGGACTTGCTCTGCTCCGTATATCATTCAATTAATGAGGTCTCAAATATCGGACACACAGATCTGCGATACATTTGGGGACCCGTTTGCTTTCATCAAAAAGAAAAAAGCAAATAGAGTACAGGCAATCAGTCTACTACTGGGCGCAACGAACAGAGCGAACCAGAGCCAGTGGTGCAGATAGTAGGTGCAGCATTCATTCAATTAGGAGGGTGATATATCTTTTTAGCAATATGAGGTTTGGAATGTGGAGAGAGAGGAAGGCAAGGCATGACACGGAAATAGTGTTGACAGACGATATTAGAGCCCTGGAGTAACTCTTGCCTAGTCTTGTGAGTCAGCCCAGGAATTTCAGACAATGGATTGTCCCGAATGAACGGGCTAATGACAAAATCAGTTAACAAATTGCGGGGCTTCTTGCTGCGTTTGAATTGATCCGACGATATCCAAAGGGTACTAGTTCCAAATCAGAATTATTCAGTCTGTGGATAAAACGATCTCGCCTGAAGTGGTCAAAGTATCTAATGGGGGATTTGCACAGTGGAAGACGGGACAGTATGGTGCACTTAGTATTTGTCAACGAGACTGGCAAGTCAGCCTGTGACGATGCTCTATACGACCCGGGAGAGTTTAGCCCGGAATATTCAGCATTCAAGCTAGGTTCAGAGTGAGCCTCAGAGTTAACGAGTGTCCTGTGAATGTTACTGGTGAGGGTGTAGGCTGTCTTAGGGCAAATGATTTGTGTGTCACTAAAAAGACTCATACAATCGGTCAACGCTCAGATTGCCGATCCTCTGGGTCAGATAAGGGGGGTGGGATTGGGTTGGGGTTAGCCGGTATCGCTCCACCGAATTTCCCCGAACATCGGGCTGTAGACACCTAATTGGCTGAGGCTTATCAGCGAAGACAGCCACGTGCTTAAACTTTATTAGCGTTATCTCTCCGGTTCTATTATCCGGGGCACGTATATAGAAGTCGAATCCAGCTAGAAGGAGTATGGGAGGTAGCTGATTATGGCCGCACTCGTAACCATGTCGAATGCAGAGCTTGAGTCAGGGCGTCTCTCGCCGTCAAAGGAAGCGCCAACTATTGCAACTGCCGATATCTCAAAGGAGGCGCCAACTATTGCAAGTGTCAATATCGATCCCAGGGCAGAGCGCGCGTTAGTCTGGAAGTTCGATCTTCGTCTCCTCCCTGTCCTTGCAATTATGTATCTGTTCAACAGCTTGGACAAATCCAATCTAGGGAACGCGAAGACAGCTGGACTTGAAGGTGTGTAATTCCTGATGACTGGTGAGGATTATGGTATTGACGGAAAATAAAACCACAGAGACACTCTCATTGAAAGGAACCCAGTACAATCTGATTCTGAGCATATTTTTCGTGCCATATGTTTTGACTGCTCCATTCTTGGGTCTTCTTGGTAAGAAATATGGGCCTAACATCGTGCTACCCTGTATGATGCTTGCCTTTGGCACCTGTACCATTCTGGTAGTCGCTGTTTTCAACTTCAGTGGCCTTCTCGCCATTCGATGGTTTCTGGGGATGGCAGAAAGTGCCTTCTTTCCATTGGTAATCTATTACCAAACGACGTATGCCTGCCCTTCCCCTCAGTTGTCATATTGGAGCTGTGGTTTAACTCTGTTACAGCTTTTACCGCCGAGGCGAGTTAGCCCGCCGACTAGCTATTTTTTATGCTGCACAAACGATTGCCTCAGCATTTTCTGGATTGCTCTCTTTCGGAGTTTTCCAAATAAAATCGGGTCCATTGGCCTCTTGGCGATATCTGTTCCTGATCGAAGGTGGAGGAACCGTTCTCTTTGCACTCTTTGCACTGTGGTACTTGCCTCGGTCGGCTTCAGAGGCTGCGTTCCTGACCCCGGAAGAAAAGGAGCTAGCATACCTTCGACTGCAGATTGATAGTTCTTCGGTGGTAAACGAAAAGCTGGACATCCGTGATGCATTCCGCGTTTTCAAACACGGTATTAGCTGGGCAATTCTAGCCATTCAAGTTTGCCTAGGTGTTCCGCTGCAATCGGTCCAGCTATTTCTTCCGGTTATCATCAAGCGTCTTGGATATAGCACTGTGAAAACCAACTTGTACACTGTAGCGCCTAATATTTCCGGTGCTGCAGTGTTGCTTATACTGGCTTTTGGCAGCGATTGGACCCGGTGGAGATTTCCGTTCATCGCACTAGGATTCCTGTTCACGTTTGTTGGATTCATTATCTACGCAACCATCGACGTTCAGCGGGATCTAAGCGTTGCATATTTCGCCTCATTCTTGATGACTTGGTCAGTCCGGCTCAATTGGACAGAGGAACATCCAGCTAACGCTTCTCTAGGGGAACCTCTGCGCCTTCTGTTCTTCTTGACACTTGGTACAACAACAACATCGCAAATGAAGGTCGACGTGTCGTCTTGACGAGCATCGCTGTTCCTGTGGCCAACTTGATGGGAGTTGTCAGCTCAAACATATTTCGCAACCAGGACGCACCAACTTACCTACCTGCCCTAATCACTACGGCGTCATTCGGCGGTGCTGGCATTGTCCTAACACTTTGCCTCGGAGGTTGGATGATAGCAGATAACAAAAAGAGAGACCGGGCGCAGGGGGTTCACCTTAAAGCAAAGAATATTCCAACGGAATACCTTCAGGACGGACCTGCTTGTGAAACATTCCGTTGGTTCTATTGATGGTTACTGAGTGTGTATGATAAGTCAATGAAAGAAAGACTCGTTCCAGGTGAACACAGTGAGGGCATATATATGTGATACGTTTGGCATATTTATATTTCTGGCTGAACATATCCTAGGTATTGGCCCTGTGAATAAAGAAATGATCACCCCGAAAGCCTCCCTATAAACGTACTGCCATCTACTTACACAAGTGTGCTTACTGTATACTCCCTGAAGTGGGCCCGTGATGATGTCATGGCCCCAGACGACCCTGAATTGACACACGCCGGTTTGATTGGGTGACGTCTATACAGTTTCCGCAAACCGGATTTTACCGAGGACTCAACTTCGTTTGGAGTTTGCAAAGTTCTTTCCTCACCATCGCTTTTGATCATGACTGAGCTTGGGGGCTCTGCTCCCCAGTCGTATTACAGACTGGCCCAAGAACGAGAATTCTACAAGTAAGGCTTCGTTTGACCCACACGTACATATAATCGATGCTGATTCTTCGGTGGGGCAGGTATATTCCTCGTGAACAGTTCGCGTCGCATTACGCCCCCTTCGACAATGTTAGCCGGAATACCTTCAAACCGCAGCCCTCCCGTGACACAGCCCTGAACTCGTTTGCCCAGCTAGGCGCTATTCGTTTGGGGGCTCGACATGCTTTTATCTCACTATTTGATCGGACCCACCAGCATGTGGTCGCAGAAGCCACTCCGTCATTGAGTTTGGTAGGCGGCCATGTTCGTGATCAGCGTGACAATCTTCGACTGGGTTGCTGTGTGATGCCCAAAGAGAAAGGACTCTGCCACTATGTGGAGGGTCTACCGTCCGAGCAAGCTACAGAGTATGCCGATGTTGTAGGTGATCGCACATTGGTTGTCTTGGATATGAGCAAGAACAGCCGATTTGACCGACGTAAAGTATTGAACGCATTTTCCGACGTCAAGTTTTATGCTGCAGTTCCCATCATCAGCCCTCGAGGGTACACAATTGGAGCTTACAGTATGATGGACACCGAAGCGAGGACGTCAAATCCCGACCAACATGATTTGCAGTTTATGAAGGATATGGCTGGAACGATCATGGAGCATTTGGTAGTGGGACACTCTGCACTCAAAAATTACCAGGCGGAACGGATGATCGTTGGCCTAGGCAGCTTTGTGGAGGGCAGGTCAACTCTTCGTGATTCATGGCGAGAAGCCAACGCACAGTATGCTGCCTCGGAACAGTCAGGAGAGACTGTAGAAGGCCAGTTGAATATCCAGCAACAGCATCTCCAGGAACATGCCACGAACAAAGATCAAACAGACCTTGCTTTCCGCGACTCACCAGGGAAAGCCAAAGATGACACCAACTCTCAACCAAACAGCAATGGACCACGGTCAGACCGCAATCCAAGATCCAAGGTCGAAGTCGAAGACAATACTGTCCGAAGCGTGCTTGCGGGAGAAACCCTCCAGGATGACAACCTGTCGTCCGGCATCAAGCAGGTGTGCTCGCGAGCAGCTAACTTAATTCGGGAATCGATTGGAGCTGAGGGTGTGATATTTCTTGATGCCAACAGCGAGCGTTTTGGAAGCCTAGTCAAGCAAACCCATCGCAAAGTCTCAGGACCAACCTCGAAAGACCTCACTTCAAGCGGCGACGAAAGTACCGACTCAGCATCGTCTTCAAAACGTCACACGCCTGATTCTGACAGAGAATCCGAATCAGAGAATCCACTTGTCTCTGAATGTTTGGGCTTCTCAAGCTCTAGAACCTCGAGCGTCAATGATGGGCCGAGATCTGGTCAAGCTATTGTGATTCCAGAGCCCCACTTTACCTCCCTCATTCGTCGATATCCACGTGGGAAGATTTTCACTTATGACGCCAATGGATCTGTTTCAGAGGACAGCGACATAAGGAGCACCGGGCCAGAGTCCAATCTTCCCGCCGGCGTCTCCCGAGGTGACAAGGGACGCCCTAGAAGCAAGAAGCGACGCAGGCCACATTTCAAACAAGATGCCGACAATTTGATCAAAATATTTGCCAATGCCAGACATATCCTTCTTCTTCCCATTTGGGACTCCGACAAAGGCAGATGCTTTGCCGGAACACTAGTCTGGACTAACGATCCAGGTCGTATCTTCACATCAGAAAATGAGCTCGTGTACATCTCGGCCTTCACGAACAGTATGATGGCCGAGATACGGCGACTAGATGTCGAGATAGCAGAGAAGGCCAAAACCAATCTTGTCAGCAGCATCACCCATGAACTTCGAAATCCGTTGCATGCAATTTTAGGAACGGCGGACATTCTTAGCGACACAGCTATGAATGCTTTACAGCATGGCATGGTTCACACAATCGAATCATGTGGTCGGACCCTTCTGGATACCATCAACAATCTTCTTGATCTCACCTTCATCGACAAGTACCAGAAGAAAGTCCCGCGGTCAAAGCGGAAGTCGAGAAAGAAGCACCAAGCATTGCCCGCAGGTTCGAAGGAAACGAGCGGCGGTTCCACCCAGGACCGTGGACGAAATGTTTCGTATACGCATGTTGAACTGGATTCAGTGCTTGAGGAGGTTGCAGACTGTGTGTTTGCGGGATATAGTTTCTACACTCACCCAGAGGCACCTCCTCCAGCCTTGACTGGGGACTCCTCCCGATGGGCCGGCCCAACGAACAAATCGGACACAGTCGGCCCTAGAGCCAGTCAAGTTACGATCATATTCGATATTCAGCCAGACACCGAATGGGACTTTTACACCCACGCTGGAGCCTGGCGTCGTATCCTTATGAATGTTTTTGGAAATGCCCTCAAATATACATCCTCGGGGTATATCTACCTTGGATTGAAATCTCTGCAACACGAATCCGGGTCCGCAGACGAAAATACTCAATTTGAGGTCACCCTTACTGTCAAGGATACTGGCAAAGGTATCGGGGCGCAGTATCTCCAAAATGACATATTCACCCCGTTCACACAGGAAGATCCTCTTGCGTCTGGAAGCGGTTTGGGGCTGAGCATAGTTCGACAAGCCGTCGGATTTCTCAGTGGGTCCATTGAGATTGAATCAACTCAGGGAGTTGGAACAACTCTCTCGATTCGAACTCCACTCACCCGTTCCCTTGGTACATCGGACACCTCATCATCAGAGTCGAAGTTTAGCTCCTTGCAGGGATATACACAGGAAAAGACAATAGGCCTCCTAGGGTTTGGATCCTCCCTCCACTCCCAACGAGATACGGCCCTTTATTCGTCGTTGGAGCGACTATGTTGCGATTGGTTTGGCTTGAAGGTGTCCAACGTGTCGCCAATCAAAGGCGAGCATTTCCTGTTCGACTTTTACTTGGCCGTGCAGACTGAACTGGATAGCGAGGATACCGAGGGGAGGAACTTGTTTGCCCTAGCCTCACAGCTTGCTTACAAGGATGGTTGTCGCTCACCGGTTGTCGTTATTTGTCAGTCTCCCGAGGAAGCTCATCGACTATTTGTTGCAGCCCAGAACCGTGATCAAACGGCCTACTTCGAATTTATCAGCCAGCCATGTGGACCACGGAAGCTGGCGCGCGCGTTGAACATCTGTATTAAGAGGCAGACGGATCATGAGGCTGGTCGCCCCAGTGCTGATGAGCCAACTCACTGGGTAGAGATGCCGGAATCATCTCATCTACCAATGGACCTCGGGGCTGTTGATCCGCCCAAAGAACGAATGAAAATCAGCAAGCGACCAACAGCGGATACAATGGCCAGTCCAGATCGTGAAGATGTCCAGTCTTCACTAAATGCCCAACTCCAAGAAGCAAAGCCACATAGTGTCACCGATATGATGCCTCACACCGAAAAGGCGGAGCAAGAGACCCAGGAAGATTGTCCTGGATCGGCAGTTTTGCTGGTCGATGACAATGATCTGAATCTGCAGTTACTATGTGCCTACACGGAAAAGTGTGGTCGTAATTATGTGACTGCGAAAAATGGCGCAGAGGCGGTGGAGATATACAAAGCCGACCCTGGCAAGTACCAAGTTGTCATCCTAGGTATGTCCTCTCATTGTAATATTCTTCTATCTTAAGATGCTGAAGTTAACTGTGCCACTCGAATTCTCGCAAAAATACTGACAGTGCCAGATATATCAATGCCCGTCATGGATGGATTTGAGGCTTCCCGAGAAATGCGCCGCTCAGAGAAGGAACACCGGGCAGGCTTACCTGAAGCAGCCAAAAAAGGCTTGCCAGATACAATAATTGCTGCATTGACTGGGCTTGATAGTCCTAATGCCCAAAAAGAGGCTTTCGGGTCTGGTATCGACACATTCCTGATTAAGCCTGTAAAGCGAGGAGATGTACAGGCCATCCTGAATCGAATGAAAACGTGACGAGATCTCGGTTACGATCAATTGTTTGTTAGTATGACATATCCTGGATTAGCAGCACTTTGAAACGGCAATGCGAACTAAATGTATTACGAAAGTACATGCAATTTAGGAACCAAAGATTAGGTAAACAATCCAAACGCTGCTATCTATACACCTCTTCAAGTGATAGTTTCACCATGAACGGTTCCTGTCGAATCGAATAGCGTCAGACTTTTGTCTACAATTCAGAGTAGACTGCGAGGGAATAGAATTCAAGATAACCGCGTGATTACAAAGGATTGTAAATAACATGGAGGCGAAAGTCATAATGTTAATCAAGGAGAAGACTGAAGGGCGCACTCTATTCATCATATATTATAGTCATATCTACAACCTTACACGTATTATATGGCCAGATCGGCTAGAATATTTAGCTCGATTTCGATTTGTTGTCCATCAACGGGTATTGGAGTTGAGGACCGTTTGATTTGGAATTCATGTTAGTCAATATATAGCTCAAACAGGGTTGTTAACGGATGCCGTAGGTCACGGCCATAAAGCGAATAAAGAATGTGGCTAGTGCAGAACTTCCAAAGCGTGCGCCGTTGTAGTCCGCGTTAGGACCGTTTGATTTGGAATTCACGTTAGTCAATATATAGCTCAAACAGGGTTGTTAACGGATGCCGTAGGTCACGGCC
>ERZ1673737.1350-NODE-1350-length-24243-cov-10.561601_pt1 | contig 24243 bp, 18 predicted proteins | sample MGYA00580211_ERZ1673737 | MGnify/ENA primary metagenome ERZ1673737 (study PRJEB41218, sample SAMN15661789) | gut metagenome | host: Homo sapiens | place: Canada: London | collected 2015-08-20/2019-03-30 | study: EMG produced TPA metagenomics assembly of... | reverse complement strand
CTCAACATGTACTTATATGATTTTATAATTTATATTTAACTGTTAATAACCTCCTTTTTCTTTGTCAGCAAAGCAAATATCTGTATATTCTTCTGCTCTGCTGCATGTTTGATAAACGCAATTCCCCGGCAATATGATATTTTTTCTGCTGATAAGCTGATCTGTTCTTACCGATCAGATATCTGCCGGGATTTTATGTCAGTATTATATCATATTTCCTGTAAAAATCTGTAAGAATCATATATCTGTAATGAGTCCGAATTGGACTTATATCGGGACAGAGGGTTGACATTTCATGTTTTAGGTGTTATATTCTATATAGAACAACTGGGAGAGAACTTTTTTATCAAACCAGTTTTACCGAAGATTTTGAAGTTATCCCCCGGGAATTATTCCCGGGGAATTTTGTACGCAGATGCAGCAATTCAGAGATTATATTTTACAGGATTTTGAACTGCTGCGCACAGACAGCATAATTATGTAAGGGAAGGTGAATACCATGTCAGCAAAAAGAGATTATTACGACGTTCTGGGCATTGACCGGAACGCAGATGAGAAAACAATAAAAAAAGCATACCGTAAACTGGCCAAAAAATATCATCCTGATACCAACGCCGGAAATGCGGACGCAGCAGATAAATTTAAAGAAGTAAATGAGGCCTATGATGTCTTAAGCGATCCTAAGAAAAAGAAAATGTACGATCAGTTCGGCCACGCTGCTTTTGAAGCCGGAGCCGATCCGGGCGCAGGTGCAGGCGGCTTCAGCGGATTTCACGGTGGAACCAATGGCGGATATCAGGAATTTCATTTTAATGGTGAAGATATGGATGATATTTTCGGAGATATCTTCGGAAATATGTTCCATGGCAGCCATAGCGGAAGCAGCGGTTTTGGCGGCAGCAACAGAAGTTATTCCCATTTCGGCGGAGGCAGCGGATTCCACAGCAGCAGCGGTTTTGGCAGCAATGGATTTGGTGGCAGCGGTTTCGGCGGATTCCATCAGCAGGATTTTGCACAGAAGGGCTCTGATGTGAAGGCCAGCATCAACGTAACTTTCGATGAGGCAGCTTTTGGTGCAGACAAGCGAATTTCCCTGTCCGGTCCGGATGGAAGTTCCGGCACACCGCAGACACTTCAGGTTCACATTCCAGCAGGTATTGACACCGGCAAGAGCATCCGTCTTAAGGGAAAAGGAATGCCAGGAACCGGCGGTGGAGAACCTGGTGATCTGCTTTTGAAAGTTACAGTTGGCACTCGTCCCGGATATGAGCGGAAAGGCTCTGACGTTTATACTACCATTTCCATTCCGTATACAACAGCTGTATTTGGCGGTGAGGCTACTGTTCCTACTCTTTACGGAAATGTGATCTGCAAGATCCGTGAAGGCATGCAGTCCGGCTCCAAAATCCGTCTGAGAGGAAAAGGTATCGTCTCCATGAAAAATCCGGGAGTTCGCGGCGACCAGTACGTAACCATCCAGATCCAGGTTCCGCAGAATCTGAATTATACTGCAAAAGAGAAGCTTCATGAATATGCCAAGGCCTGCGGCCTGGAAAAAAGTAACGCAAGCAGCTCACATGTAGCGTAAGATTTTTTCGCATCTCATTATTAAGAAATCCATGCCAGTCAGAAAATTTATACGGACGTTATAATATACGTAAAGTAATGTAATCCACTACATTACGCAGCTTTACTTATTAGATGTTTCTGCAAGTTTCTCTGGTTGGCATATATTCCTTCTCCAATAAAAAAGAGTATCACATCACTCATACTGCCATAAAACAACTACTAACATTCCGCTTCATTCATCAAACGGGTATTCGCAGTTGCATTTGGTTAAGTATAAGATCCTGTGATACTCTTTTTTTCAAAACTCTTTTATGACAATGTCATATCTCCATCCTTCACCCATCCAAGCTTACGCACAAACATATTGATGAGTGGGCAGAGGACTGCCGGAAGAATGAAGGAGATCAGGATAAGACCTGCCCAGTCCATTCCTGTGACCGCAGTCTTGGTTCCTGCTGCAATATCATTCATCCATCCTGTATACACACCGATCTGTCCTACAAAACCACAGGTTCCCATTCCTGAAGAAACTGCTGTTCCATTCATCTGCAGTTTAAACAGACAGGTTGCGATCGGGCCTGTGATCGCGGATGTAACGATCGGCGCGATCCAGATTCTTGGATTTCTGACGATATTTCCCATCTGGAGCATGGAGGTTCCAATTCCCTGAGAAACCAGTCCGCCCCATTTATTCTCTTTAAAGGACATCACTGCAAAACCAACCATCTGCGCACAGCAGCCTGCTACTGCAGCACCGCCAGCCAGACCGGTAAGTCCCAGAGCTGCGCAGATCGCAGCAGAGGAAATCGGCAGTGTCAGTGCAATTCCCACAAATACGGAAACCAGGATTCCCATAAAGAATGGCTGCAGGTCAGTTGCCCACATGATCACGCTTCCCACTTTCATGGCAGCTTTTCCAAGGGCAGGTGCCCACCATGCGGAAAGCCCTACACCTACACCGATGGTAACAAGCGGTGTCACAAGGATATCGATCTTCGTCTCCTTGGAAACTGCCTTACCGATCTCAGCTGCAACAATGGCAACAAAAAGTACTGCCAGAGGGCCGCCTGCTCCGCCAAGTGCGTTGGAGGCAAAACCAACCGTGATCAATGAAAACAGTACCAACGGCGGACAATGCAGTGCATAACCGATGGCTACTGCCATTGCAGGGCCACTCATGGCTGATGCCAGAGAACCGACTGTGTACTGGGTGTCATTGACTGTGGCAACCGCCATAGTCAGAAACGGAATGTGGAACTGTGTGCCAATAGTGTTTATGATCGTACCGATCAGCAGAGAACAGAAAAGTCCCTGTGCCATGGCTCCCAGTGCATCGATACCGTATCTCTTCAGGGAGATCTCGATATCCTTCCGCTTCAGAAATGCTTTGAATTTTTCCATTTTTAACTCTCCTTACCCTGATCCGTTTCCCGTCGGATCAGTTGTTTTATTACTGCCGATTTCGCAGGATCTTATCTGCCGGCAGTAACCTTTACTTGCAAAAAGTCTCGCTGACTTTCTCCAGTTCCTCACGGATGGAGATATGCTGCGGACAGACTTCCTCGCACTGTCCGCATTTCACGCACTCGTCTGCGCGCTTTCTGCCGTGGCTGCTTACCAGCCATTCTTCCTGATGAGCTGCAGCAGCCTTGTTTCCGTACAGTGTCAGATAATTCATTGCTGTGAAAGATCCGGAAATCCCGATCTCCATCGGACAGACTTTTGCACAGTAGTTACAGGTTGTACATGGAATCAGAGGAATTTTACTCATAGCAGCTCTTGCCTTGTCGATGGTTTCTTTCTCGCTGTCAGTAAGACCGTTAAAATCTTTCATAAAGGAAAGGTTATCTTCCATCTGTGCAATGTTACTCATTCCGGAAAGTACAGTGATCACGCCTTCCAGATCAGCTGCAAAACGAATCGCCCAGGACGCTGTAGATGCTTCCGGCTCTGCTGCCTTTAAGATCTTCTCAACGGATTCCGGCGGAGTTGCAAGCATGCCGCCTTTTACAGGCTCCATGATAATGACCGGCTTGCCATGCTTTCTGGCTACTTCGTAGCAGGCTCTTGACTGGATTGCCGGATTCTCCCAGTCTGCATAGTTGATCTGAAGCTGTACAAACTCCATCTCAGGATGTGCAGTAAGAATTGCCTCCAGTTCTTCCGGTGTGGAGTGGAAAGAAAATCCTGCATGTTTGATCAGGCCGGCTTCTTTCTGCTCGCGGATCCAGTCCCATAAACCGTAATCATCGAAAAATTTTGTTCTGTGCTCTCCAAGATTATGGAGAAGATAAAAATCAAAATATCCGGCTTTTGTTCTCTCAAGGGATGTCTTAAACTGTGCAAGAGCTTCATTTCTTGTCTTGCAGTTGATCCATGCAGCCATCTTGGTTGCCAGCTGATATTTTTCTCTCGGATAACGTTCTACCAGGGCTTCGCGAATGGCATCCTCGCTGCCTGCATAAGCCCATGCTGTATCAAAATATGTGAATCCGGCTTCCAGAAATTTATCTACCATTACCTTAGTCTGCTCCACATCGATCACGCCTTCGGATTTCTGCGGCAGTCTCATAAGACCAAAACCCAGTTTTTTGATTTCTTCACCTAAATATGCCATATTTTTTTCTCCTTTCTTATTCCATTCCGGAAAATTTTTCATATTATTATATCATCTGCTATATCGTCTGGTAAGCAATATTCCAGACATTGATATCTCCCGGACGGTTATATTTTACTACAGGAAAAAACTGCGTCTCTTCTATTATAATGGTATTTTCTTCAGCAGTAAACCTTTTTCTTTTACAAGTGTCAAGACAGTAGCGTTCTTGTGTCTGTAAACAAAAAAGCAGCTGCCGCACTTTTCTAACACGACAACTGCCTTTTGTTTTACTGCTTCTGCATCTGTTTATCCTCTTTCCCATAAAGAAACGACCTTGCCACCGTCCGGTTGAAAAACTCGATCAGCGGTCCCATAAAAAATGCAGTGACAAGGGTTCCCGCCCCTACAACCGCACCCATAAAAAATCCCGGCAAAAGTCATAAGGATTCTTTTTACTGTTAATGAATTCATTTTTATTCTTTACACCTCTGATCAAATATTTTACACTGATGGTATCGAACTTCAGGAATGCTGTCAAAGCAGAGAATGCTGATCTGCTTTCAGCCTCTAAACATGTAAAAGTTACATTATATTATATGGAAAGGCAGGATAAACATGGAAGATAAGCAGGTCATGAACCGGAAAACTTCATCAAAAGAACTTCATCTGATTTCCTGCGGCTGGGAAAAATGTACGCCGGATCAGTCCTACGGCCCAGGGGTGCGCCGCTATTATACCGTACATTTTGTTCTGAAAGGACAGGGCTATTTCTACATCAATAACCGGAAATATACCCTGAAAGCCGGACAGTGCTTCTTTATCCCGCCAGTTGTCAGCACGCTTTATAAAGCGGAGCCTTCTGATCCCTGGACCTATACCTGGATCTGTTTTAACGGTGAAAATGCTGCCGCACTTTCCGAACACTGCCATCTCACCCTGGAAAATCCGGTTCAGCAGCTTACTTCTATAATTCCCTATGCGGAGACGATCTGTGAAATGATGACCCATCCCCAGCTGACACCTTCCAACGAAGCTTATATCCAGAGCAGTCTTTACCGAATCATCGCCATGCTGGAGGAAGAATTTCATGCTTCCTACACCACCATGGAATCCAACGATAATTTTTACATCGCCCAGGCTGTGGATTACATCAAAAAAAGTCCGTTTCTGGATATCACAGTGACAGATGTCGCAGACTACCTCCACATCAGCCGCAGTCATCTTTACGGACTTTTCAAAAAACATCTGGGTACTACCCCACAGGCTTTCCTGACCTCTGCCAAAATCATCGCTGCCAGAGATTTCCTGACCGTTACGGATATCCCCATTGCAAATATTGCAGTTTCCTGTGGATATCAGAATCCTTTTGCCTTCTCACGTGCCTTCAAAAAAGAAACCGGCATGACTCCTAAGGAATACAGGCAGAAATACAGACATGCCGAGGATCTTCTGAACTGCTAGAGGCAGTATTTCCGGCAGCCAGATCTTATAAAAATACTGCTTCGATCTGCTGCCGGTAATTACTACATAATGCTGTGCCTTACGGAACAACCACCTTCGCATTATAGTATTCTACAGTCGCATCCATGGTCGGACCTTCATCATCGTACCAGTCATAAGTAACAGTCTCGCCGTTTTCTCCCCAGATTTCCGGACAATCTGTTTCCTCCCAGTCAAGCGGAACAAAATGCTCTTTCTGTTCAGATGCGATCAACATGATCTGGTGCAGTTCCTCGAATTCTTCCGGATTCAGTGCACCAGGCATTGCAGATACGAAAAGAGGTGTGCCGCTCTTTGCCAGAAGATCTGCCCACTGGAGGTTTTTATCCCACGGGATCTTTCCGAAAATTCCCACGCAGTCTGCATCAATATGATAGAAAGTATTATGCTGTGGAAGACGGAATGCCAGTGTGTTCACTCCCATACGTTTTGTGCGCTCCCAAATGCGGCCGCTTGTGTCATCACCCGTTCTGTTCAGGTGCATCAGGCCCGCTCCAAGATGGCCGATGGTATTGCATCCGATGATTATGGCATTGTTGCTGCGGGAAGCGTCATACACTTCCTGATAAAGCATTTTTACGATCTCTGCGCTTGTTTTACCCTGGTCATAAAAATGCCATTTCTCCATTGTGTTATCTCTTAAATTCGCCTCAAATCCCCATTTTCCAAAGAGATCAAAGGTGGAGAAATCGTGCTTGATCAGTGTAAATCCCCAGTCGCAGATACGTTCAATATCTTTGCGGATATAGGCAAGTGCATCCGGATGGGACGGGTCCAGGCAGTCATTATAGGAAATTCTCCACTCATCCGGGATTGCTTCATCCTCATTGAGAAGCAGACGTACCCAGATCCCGGGACGGACACCTTTTTCCACCAGCTTCTGTACAAGGCCTTTCATATCCGGGAATTTGGAGTTTCCTTTTGTCCATGGACCACCGTTATACTCATCAAGACGGTGATGCTCCTGCCAGCAGTCATCAATAACCATAAACGGAGGATTCTTTACTCCTTCTGTCAGTTTCAGGATGTAATCCGTATCACTTAAAATCTCCTCTTCTGAACTGTCGCCGTAAGCGTAGTACCAGTTGTTACTTCCATATACAGGAAATTCCGGGAAGATTGGATCTGTGCACATCCTTCTGCAGAATTCCTGCGCTGTCTCAAAAGAGCCTGCGTCCTGTGATTCCATACATACGATCTGCGCGGCACGAAGTTTTCTTCCTTTTAACTGTACTCCTGCATTTCCGCAGCGCACGTCCAGAAACAGAGTGATTCCCTTCGTATCTGCCTGCCAGTAGCACATCGCTGACGGACGTACTTTCACGCCGAAGCAAAGGATCTTCTCAGAAAGCTTTGCCAGAAAATACCATGGAAGATAACGATTTCCGCTCATTCCATGCCATTCCATATCTCCATATGTACGTTCCCAGGCGTCGCCAAAAAATCTTGCAGATTTCGGGATCTTGTAATTCCATCTCAGCTTTACACATTTCACAGCATCTTCAGATGTAACAAATATATCCTCATGTTCACCTGCATCTTCAAACTCTACCGTTGTGCTGCCAGCTGTCACAGCGTAACTGCCTCCCTGACATACCAGCCTTTCCTCTTCTGTCTCTACTGTCACATAATCCGGAGCACCAAGCTTAAACTCTAAATACTTTTCCTGCATTCTCTCTTCCTCCTGATATTCCTTATTCTTAAATCACATGTTATTTTATAAGCTTTATTATATTGATTTTTCTGTTTTTTTCTATGCTTTCAGGTTTCTATAACATTGCAGAATGTTCACTTCTTTTCTTTAATCGGATCAAGTATATCAATCCCCCTGCAGAATTGCGAATATTCGCCTGATTGCTATATATACTCAAGGTATTGCATTTCTTATCCTATTATAAGTCCATTATGTTCTAATTGTGAATAATTTGTGAAATTAGCACTCGAGTCTTGACATGGCTAGTAATGTATGTTATATTACACATAGAACAAAGGAAGAGATAAAAAAAGAGCTTCCGGATGTTCCAAAGAACAAATCAATCACCGCAACGGATAACCCGTTGTGGTAAATATATACCGACAACAGTTGGATCTCTTGATCCACCGGAACGGCGTTTCAATTTGAAAGGAGAAATGACTTATGATGTTCCCGAGTGTATTTGGAGAAAACTTATTTGATGACTGGATGAATGATTTTGGATTCAACGATAACTTATTCAGCAGCAAGAATCCACTTTACGGCAAACATGCTAAGAATATTATGAAGACCGATGTACGTGAGACAGACAAGGGATATGAACTGGATGTTGATCTTCCTGGATTTAAGAAAGACGAAGTACAGGTACAGCTGAAAGATGGATACCTTACCATCTCCGCAGCGAAAGGCCTTGATAAAGATGAACAGGATAAGAAAGGCAACTACATCCGCCGCGAGCGTTACGCAGGAAGTTCCAGCAGAAGCTTCTATGTCGGCAGCGGCGTAAAGAACGAAGATGTACATGCGAAATTTGAGAATGGTGTTCTGAGACTTTCTCTTCCTAAGAAAGCAGCTGAAGAGATTGAAGCAGATAAATACATCTCTATTGAAGGATAAATGATAGCAATTACTCACTTTCACAGGAGGAAGGGAATCCACAGAGATTCCCTTCCTCCTCTTTTTATATTCTAATCCAGGCAAATTTCTTACTACTTATCGCTCATCTCCTAACTCTGTTAAATATTGTTAAACGATTCATAATATCGGGTATTTTTTAACAAACTCAGTTGTATTTCATAATATTTTTTTGTATATTTTGCAGTATATTATTCCATTTATTTGAAATTAATGGTATAATATGCACATTAAAAAAATCTGTTTCGTAATCCTTCAGGAGATTTTTTCTGAACAACCACGCTAAACAAGATCATGACAGGAGGGTTTTATTATGGATCAGGACAAAATCATAAAAATTTACGCACGCAGTGACAACCAGATTCAGCTGAAAATGATACCGGGACATTTCGTAACTTCCCAGTCCCATATTACACATTATCTGGATCTCACAACCATGAAATCCAGATGTGCAGAAGCACAGCGCATTGCCTCTTCTCTGGCTGCCAATTACGAAGCATCAATACCAGTAGATACCATCGTCTGCATGGACGGACTGGAAGTAGTAGGAGCCTATCTCGCCGAAGAACTGACCAAAGCCGGCGTGCTCTCCATGAACGCCCATCAGACCATCTACGTTATCACTCCGGAATTCAACAGCACCGGGCAGATGATCTTCCGCGACAACTACGAACCAATGATCAACGGCAAGAACATCCTGATCCTCAACGGATCCATCACCACCGGCTCCACATTAAACCGCGCCATCGAAAGCGTTTTATACTACGGCGGCAAGATCCGCGGTGTAGCAGCCATCTACAGCAGCATAGACAGCGTAGCCTCTCTCCCTGTACACTCCATCTTCCAGTCCAGAGACATCCCAGACTACCACTCATACCGCTCCGACAGCTGCCCAATGTGCAAAAACCGTCAGAAGATCGATGCCATTGTCAGCAGTTATGGATATTCCATGCTGTAATACCATCATATCAAAACTCCAAAACAACCACCTAAAAGGAAGCCCTGTCTCACCACAAGGGCTTCCTTTTCACCTCACTCAACTCCTCCTCTCAGAATTCCTGTCATCCAGCGCAACACCTGTGGCCCATCACCCTTCCGTCCACCTTGCCCCAACCAAACACCTGTGCTATAATAATCAGAACTAACCGAAACCACAGAAAACGGATATCCACATTCCGCTCTGTTACATAATCATAAATGCAATCGTTCCCCGATACACATTCAACTAAAAATCTGAGGTAAACCACACATGAACAAAAAAGAAATCGCAGAAATCAAGAAACAGTTCACTCCTGACCGCTGCTCGATCACACGCATCTGCGGCTGTTATGTAGACGGAGAAAAAAACAAAAAAACAGAACTTAAGGAAGCTTTCCTCTCCTTATCAGAGGAAGAAATGTTCAAATACTTCGACATCTTCCGCAAAACCCTCACAGGCACAGTCGGCAAGAATCTCATCAACATGGAATTCCCCCTGGAACAGGAAGCCGAAGGCGGAACCCAGAACTTCCTTATGAAACTCCGTAAAAGCCAGCTCACAGACGATGCCCTTACAGAAGCCTTCTACGATAAGATCATCGAGAACTACGACTACGGCGAAAACTATTACATCATTCTCATTCATGCAGTCTACGATATCCCGGGCAAATCCTCCGACGGAGCCGAAATGTTCGATGCATCCGATGAGATCTACGACCACATCCTCTGCAGCATCTGCCCTGTAAAGCTCTCCAAGGCAGGCCTTCACTATAACGCAGAGACCAACAATATCGAAGACCGTATCCGCGACTGGCTGGTAGAAATGCCTGACTGGGGATTTCTTTTCCCACAGTTCAATGACCGCAGTACAGATATTCACGGTATGCTCTACTACACAAAAAATGCTGAAGAACTCCGCTCCACAATGATGGATGAAGTTTTTGGCTGCACCACACCGCTTTCTGCCGGAAACCAGCGTGACTCCTTCAACGCCCTGGTAGAAGAAACCCTTGGTGATGACTGCGCATATGACACAGTCCTTGAGATCCACGAGAAACTTAACGATCTCATCGAATCCCAGAAGGATGAACCGGAACCAGTTGTTCTCACTAAATCCGAAGTGAAACGCCTCTTTGAAGAATGCGGCGTGGAAGACGACAAGCTTCAGAACTTTGATGAACAGTATGAACTGGCTGCAGGAGAAAAATCTTCCCTGGTAGCCTCCAACATCACCAACACCCGAAAATTCGAGATTAAAACCCCTGACGTTGTGATCCACGTAGCACCAGACCGTGCAGACCTGGTAGAAACCCGCATCATTGACGGACGCAAATGCCTGGTCATCCCTATGGAAAGCGAGGTAGAACTTAACGGCATCCGTGTAAGTGCCCTAAACCTATCTGACAATACAGATAGTACCCAGGAGGAACTTCTTCCTGTCAGTGATAACGAAGAAGAACAAGGAGACCATTATGAATAATAAAAAAATCTTATTCTTTGACATAGACGGCACGCTGCTCACCCCACACCCGTTCAAGGTTCCTGAAAGCACAAAACTTGCCCTCACCAAAGCTCACGAAAACGGGCATCTCCTTTTCATCAACACCGGCCGTACCAAAGCCATGATGCCACCGGAAATCGCAGACCTTCCATTTGATGGCTATGTATACGGCTGCGGCACACACATCTACATGGATAATAAGCTGCTCTACTTCCGCACAGTTCCAAATCTGCTGTGTAAGGAAACCGTAGACCTTCTCCGTAAATGCAGGATCGAGGCACTGTTTGAATCCAACACTGCGATCCTGTTTGACGGGGCATCCCCTGCCCAGTCTGAATTCGGGGCAAAAATGCGTAAAGAAATTCCTATGGTTGATATCACCAAATTCAGCCGTGAAGATGCCTGCACTTACTCCTATGACAAGTTTCTGGTGCACATGCTTCCAGATTCCGATATAGAAAAATTCCGCAGCTTCTGCAACGACCATTACACTTATTTTGACCATGGAGATGGCATCTGGGAAGTAACTCAGAAGGGAAACAGCAAAGCTACCGGAATGGAATTTCTTCTTGAACGTTTCTCTATTCCAAAAGAAAACAGCTATGCATTCGGAGACAGTCCCAACGATCTCCCCATGCTAAAAGCAGCCGGAGTCAGTGTTGCCATGGGAAATTCCTACGGCGGAATTGAGAAAGACTGTACTTACCAGACAAGTGCTGTAGACAAAGATGGTATTTACAACGCGCTGGAGCATCTGAGCCTGATTTAAGCAGACAAATATTGATATTTTGTTCGTGAACTTAATCATTTAAAGCATATTTACAAAAACGGTCAGTGTACTATAAATCGTACACTGACCGTTCTGCATATTATCTTCGTATATACTTTATATTCTATTACTTATTTCTCAGCTTCCGGTGTTGCTGTTGCCTCTGCCTCAGCATTCTCGTCTGCAGACTCATCCTCAGCTGCATCTGTGCTGTCTTTCTCTGCGTCCTCAGCCGCTGGTGTTTCAGTTGCTTCAGCTTCCTCAGTTGTGTCCGCTGCCGGTGTCTCTGTAGCCTCCGGTGTTTCTGTTACATCTGCTTCCGTGGAATCTGCTGTATCCTCAGCCTCCGGTGTTGCTGTTGCATCAGGATCCGGTGTAGGAGTTGGAGTCTGGATCGTAAAGCTGTGATTATCTGTGATCTTAATCTTCTTGATCAGCTTAGACTCTTCTTTGATATCTGCTTTCTTTACCCAGCCATCTGTTGTATCGTTGTAAAAATCATCCTTCTTGGTGCTTGTCAGAGATTCTTTCTTGCTGTCAGTTGCATTCTCATCATCCTTGGAATCCAGTCTTACTACATACCAGATGGAATCTGTCTTGATGATCTCTGAATTGAGTTCTCCCTCTTCCAGTTTACGGAGAGCATTACGTACATCGTCCGGATAAGCATCTCCATTTGCCGCACTGTCATCTCCCTCTTCGTAAGTCGGACAGGTACCGGAAGTAGCTGTCATATCTGTAGAGATCTCATCACCAAGTGTGCTGAAATCTGCTGTAGGATCCTCTTTTACTTTGTCAAAGAACTTCTGGATATTCTCCTTATTTGTCTTAATATCATCATCTGTAAGATTATCTCCGCTGACTCTTACACTTGCATAGCTGAAAGCCATCTGCTGATATTCTTTCTCATCCAGCTTGATGTCTGCAGTAGCCTCAATAGCCTCCTTCATCTTCACATCGTATGTCTCAAGCTCCAGGAAAGTCTTTACCATATCCTCATCAACAGCAAGCTCTGCAATAGTCTCCTCACTGTTGGCTGCAATAAAGTTCTTCGCAGCTTCCTCAAGGGCTTTCTGCTCATCATCTGTGATCTCCACATCATACTCAGAAGCACGCTCTTTCTCCAGGCACATCTTCTCAATAGACTCAACAGTTGTTGTCACTGCATTCTCACCGTAAGTCTCATCAGAATCATCACCCATCTTGGTACTCCAGATAGACATGTCATCTCCACCACCAAGGTACATCTTATACATAGCCTCAGCCTGTGCCTGCTGCATACGTGCCGCAAGACTTACAACTCCAAGAGGGATCTCCTGTTTATTGACAGTCACTGCTGTTTTGGTGCCATCAAGTTTTTTATTTCCGCAGCCAGTCATCATTCCTGCCGCTGTAACACAGACAAGAACTGTAACTGCCGCTTTTTTTGCTGAATTTTTCATTTCTTCCTCCATCTATCCCGTCCATAAAAACAACTGTCCGGCATTCATTCCATAATATCTGATTATAAACGTTTTTACCCACAAGAGCAAGGAATTTCTAATGACTCTTTATTCCAGTGGCTCTGCCAGTTTCGCAAGCTCTCCTGCAAATTTCATCAATTCTTCGATCAGTCGTCCCTGTGGAGTCAGGATAAACTTTGGCTCCTGGTCTGCCTTAAACTGCAGCCCTCTTCTGTACTGAGCCATGATTGCCGGGATTCCCACAGGATCAAGCTTTGCTTTTTCATAAAGCGTGATCCGCACATCTTTTCCAAGCTGCTTGATCTCTGTCACATAACCCTGATGTGCAAGTGCTTTCAGTCTTGCAATGGCAAGAAGGTTCAGAACTGCTTTTCCAGGCTCACCAAAGCGGTCGATCAGCTCTTCCAGCATATCATCGTATTCCTGCTGACTTTCGATACCTGCAATACGCTTGTAGATATCCAGCTTCTGGAACTCATTACTGATGTAGGAATCCGGGATAAAAGCATCAATATTCAGATCAATGGTCGTCTCAAAATCATCCATGGTCTGGATTCCCTTGGCCTCCTTAACAGCCTCACTGAGCATCTTGCAGTAAAGATCATAGCCCACTGCATTCATGTGTCCGTGCTGCTGTGCCCCGAGAAGATTTCCCGCACCGCGGAGCTCCAGATCCTTCATTGCGATCTTAAAGCCGCTTCCAAGGTCAGAATATTCTCTCATGGCACTGAGACGTTTCTCCGCTGTTTCCTGGAGCATCTTGTTTTTCGTATACATCAGAAACGCATACGCAGTTCTGTTGGAACGTCCCACACGTCCGCGCAGCTGATAAAGCTGGGAAAGGCCGTATCTGTCAGAATCATGGATGATCATGGTATTTACATTGGAGATATCCAGTCCCGTCTCAATGATCGTTGTTGAAACCAGCACATCCACATCACCATTGATAAAATCATACATTACCTGTTCCAGCTCCCGCTGGCTCATCTGCCCGTGGGCAAAATCCACCCTAGCTTCCGGCACAAGTTTGGATATGCGAAGAGCTACCTCGGCAATATCATTAACACGGTTGTATACATAGTAGACCTGGCCGCCACGGCGAAGCTCCCTGCGGATAGCCTCCCGGACAGTCTCCTCATCATACTCCATAACATAAGTCTGGATGGGCACACGATCCATAGGTGGTTCTTCCAGAACACTCATGTCACGGATACCGATCAGACTCATATGAAGCGTACGCGGGATCGGAGTGGCAGTCAGAGTCAGCACATCCACATCTTTTTTCATCTGCTTGATCTTCTCTTTATGAGTCACACCGAAACGCTGCTCCTCATCAATGATCAGAAGTCCCAGATTCTTGAATTCCACATCCTTGGAAAGAACTCTGTGTGTACCGATCACAATATCCACCTGGCCTTTTCTGATACCCTCGATAGTTTTTTTCTGCTGGGCAGACGTACGGAAACGGCAGAGAAGATCTACCTTCACAGGAAACTCCTTCATACGCTGTACAAAGGTATTGTAATGCTGCTGGGCAAGAATCGTAGTAGGTACAAGATAAACAACCTGACGGCTCTCCTGCACAGCCTTAAAAGCTGCTCGCAGGGCAACCTCTGTTTTGCCGTAGCCAACATCACCGCACACAAGGCGGTCCATGATCTTTGTGCTTTCCATATCCCGCTTGGTGTCCTCGATCGCTGCCAGCTGATCCTCTGTCTCCTCGTAAGGGAACATTTCCTCAAACTCTCTCTGCCATACAGTATCAGGGCCACAGACATAACCCTCTTTTTCCTGGCGGACAGCGTAAAGCTCCACCAGCTCTTTTGCAATATTTTTGACAGCTCCTTTGACACGGCTCTTGGTCTTGTTCCACTCCTGCCCGCCCAGCTTGTTCAGCTTCGGTGTCTTCGCATTATCGGAAGAACCTGAGTATTTCTGCAGGGCATCCAGCTGAGTTGCCAGAATATAAAGATTGCTGCCACCGCGATATTCAATCTTGATATAGTCCTTAACAACACGGTCAACCTCTACTTTTTCGATACCACGGTAAATTCCAAGCCCATGTTTCTCATGGACAACAAGATCTCCAATAGAAAGCTCCGCAAAATCCTGAATACGGTTTCCGCTGTACTTTTTCTTTTTTTTGCGCTTCTTCTGCTCTTTGCCAAAAATATCTGTCTCTGTCATCACCGCGAATTTGATCAGCGGATACTGGAATCCACGTCTTGCATGACCATAAACAACCATGATCTCACCGGGATTGATGATACGGCTGTAATCCTGGCTGTAAAAAGCATTCAGCCCTTCCTCTGAGAGATCCTTTGCCAGACGCTCTGCCCTTGTCCTGGAACCAGAAAGCAGCGCAATCCGGTAGCCCTGGCTTTTATACTGTAGAAGATCTTTTACCAGAAGTTCAAAGCTGCTGTTATAGGAATCTACAGATTTCACAGTAAGATCAAATTCATCGGTAAATTTCCAGCCGGAACGTCTTGGTGAAAGGGAAGACACTGCAACGCAGTTCCGTTTGTTCAGTTTTTTCTGAACTTCCTGAAAACCGCAGAGCCACTGCTCCGGAAGATTGGCTTCACCTTTTTCTTCCCTGTGCATACGGCTCTGGCGATACTCCTCCTCCACACCCTCGCCATTCTCAGCCAGATGGTTTGGCTCATCCAGAAACAGCAAAGTTTTTTCCTCCGGAAAATAATCCAGAAAAGATACCATATCCTTACCGTCGTTTTTCTCCACAGCCGGATAAATGGTGATCTCATCTGCATTTTCCAGGGATCTCTGGCTCTCAGCATCAAAGCTTCGAATGGAATCAATCTCATCATCCCACAGCTCAATACGCCACGGATTTTCTTCTGTCAGCGGATAGATATCAATGATTCCTCCGCGGACCGAAAACTGTCCCGGAAGCTCCACCTGGCCAACACGCTCATATCCAAGCTCCACCAGATCAGCTTTCAGTTTTTCCAGATTAATCACACTGTCACTCTTAAAATGAAGAAGACTGCTACGGATTTTTTCCAGAGGCATAAGAAAATCCATACATCCATCTATGCTGGTGACAACTGTGACTTCCTCCTGCTCCAGAAGTGCGCGGATCACACGCATACGCTGGCGGATCAGCAAATTCCCGTGAATATCTGCCTGAAAAAACAGCAGATCTTTTGCCGGATAAAAATATACATTTTTGTCATAGAAACGGTAATCCTCATAGATCTCTTTTGCACTTCGTTCATCATCTGCAAGGATCAGATGACATGGAAAAAGCCCGGAAAGACCATACATCAGATGGACTTTCTGGGACTCCATACATCCTGAAATATTGAGGATTCCGCGATTTACGCTACAGCGCTTTTTTATTTCTTCAAACTCTGCAAGACCCTGCAGAGGCTGCAAAAATGCTTCCATACAAACCTCAATTCTTAGGCTTTTTTCTGTTATACTTATTCATCGCCGCATCCACTCCCTCGGACAAGATCAGTTCTACGGCTTCTGCTGCATCACGGATTCCTTCATCCACAAGCTTGCGGTCACTGTCCGAAAAATGGCCCAGCACAAAATCTGCCAGATCCCAGTCTTTCGGCTTCGCACCGACCCCGACACGGATACGGATAAATTTTTCAGTTCCAAGACGGCGGATAATGTCCTTGATACCGTTATGACCGCCAGCACTTCCTTTTTTACGGATGCGAAGCTGTCCCGGCTCCAGATCAATATCATCGTAAATGACGATCAGCTCTGTCTCCGGATCGATCTTAAAATAGCTGGACATTTCCTGGATCGGACCACCGCTTAAATTCATATAGGAAAGCGGTTTCATCAGGATCGCTTTTTCACCGCCGATGATACCTTTTCCATACATGGCATTAAATTTTACGCCGCCCTGAGGCACATTATGCGTCTCAACAAGACAATCGACGGTATCAAATCCCATGTTATGACGGGTAGCTTCATACTGCTTTCCCGGATTTCCCAAACCTGCAATTAAATACATAAATTCTCCTTAGATGTAACTTACTCGTTTCAACTTTCAGCTTTCATTTTTCCCTGAAAACATACAGATTCTCTGTCTGTATCAGTTGAAATATACCATCTCATCAGCAAGGGGCTCACATACTTCCACATGCTCTGCATAAAGCACGATGCCTTCTCCCTGATATTCCATTCTCTTCTCAAAAGCAACCTTCGCGGTAACATCTACCCACTGTCCTTCTGTGATCTTCGGGGCAAAAGCACTCTTGCAGATGTAACCGAGGAATGTAGTATCATCTGCACAGCATGTCATGGCTGTTCTTCCCGGAACAAAGAATTTGCTTCCCATTCCACGTGGTTTCAGGGCACGTGCCTTAAAATGAACTGTTTTTCCGACATAGCGATCCGGGTGATCCATGGAATCTACGAACCAGATACCATAATCCTCCGGAAGAATGTCGATCACCGGTGCATCAATATCAAACGGCATCTCGTCCTCAAAAAGATCTCCCAGCTCGCCTTCTTCATCCTCAAAGATGATCTCCGCACGCTGATTCACAACCTTGATGCTTCTTCTGTAAGATGGCAGCGGATCATCCTCCTCACAGCGGTTAAAGATAACCATATCTGCATTTCGGACCATATCCATAAAAAGAGACTTCATATTTGCCATGTAAACCTGGAATGTGCTTGCATCCACACAGGTGATGTGCTGCTCTACAGCCCAGCCTTCCGGCTTCTCCATCTCCTCAAACCTGCTTACCAGCCACATGCCATTGTACTCAATAATCACTCGTTCCGGCTGATACAGGATCTCCATTGCTGCAAGTCTCTCTGGTGTAAGATCTTCTTCACTCTCAATGATCTCCACGTCGGTGTTGTGCTGTTTCAGCGCCTCTGCATCGTACTCCTCTTCTCCCTCTTCGCAGAGAATAAGAAGTGTTTTTCCATCGATCTGGAAATAATCCTGCTGCAGGGTAAAGTTCAGGAAAGAAGTCTTGCCGCTTTCCAGAAAACCTGTGATCAGATAAATGGGGACTCTGGTCTCTTCCATAAATTTATCCTGTCAGGTACTGTCCCATTTAATGTACAGTACCTATTTCCTTTCTGTAATATATAATTCTGAAAAAATATTGTAATCACCGCTTTTTTATGCGATTCCGAAAAGCTCTTCCAGTGCATGCTCATCCAGTTTGGAACCGATCACGCACAGACGGCCTGTATACTCCGGTGCTCCCTCACGGATCTCTGTTTCTTCCGGAACCATATCAAAATAGATCCATGTTCCGTCCTCTGCGGGAAGCATTCCTTTTGCACGGAGAATGATACCGTATTTATCAGACTCGGAAAGCGCCTCAAGGATCTTCTCAAGTCCCTCACGTGTATATTTCCTAATTGTCTCACGGCCCCAGCTTGTGAAGACTTCATCCGCATGATGATGGTGATGGTCATGGCCGCAACCGCACTCTCCGCCGTGGTGATGGTGATGCTCATGGTCGTGTCCACAGCCACACTCTCCGTCATGATCGTGGTGATGGTGCTCCTCATGATCGTGGCCACAGCACTCTTCGTCATGGTCATGGTGGTGATGCTCATGCTCATCATGATCGTGGTCGTGTCCGCAGCACTCTTCGTCATGGTCATGATGGTGATGATGCTCGTGCTCTTCATGATCATGGTCATGGCCACAGCAGCACTCCTCGTCATGATGATGGTGATGATGCTCGTGCTCCTCCTCAAGCATCTCCTGCTCCAGAGATACCGGATGCTCCATTACCTCTACCAGTTTCTTTCCGTCAAGGTTCTCGATCGGAGTTGTGATGATAGCAGCATCTTTGTTCAGGCTGCGCAGAAGCTCCAGGGACTCCTGAACTTTCTTCTCTGCTGCAATATCAGTACGGCTCATGATAATAGCACCTGCGTACTGGATCTGGTTGTCAAAAAACTCACCGAAGTTCTTCATGTACATTTTGCATTTCTTGGCATCAACAACAGTAGTATAGCTGTTCAGTTTAATATCAACTTCATCCTGAACACCCTGTACAGCCTTGATAACGTCAGAAAGTTTACCAACTCCTGATGGCTCGATAAGGATTCTGTCCGGATTGTATTTGGTAACAACTTCTTTCAGGGAAGTTCCGAAATCACCGACAAGAGAGCAGCAGATACATCCGGAGTTCATCTCACGGATCTGGATTCCCGCCTCTTTCAGGAAACCGCCGTCAATACCGATCTCACCAAACTCGTTCTCGATCAGTACAACCTGCTCACCGTTAAATCCGTCTTTCAGAAGTTTTTTGATCAGAGTTGTTTTTCCGGCACCAAGGAAACCGGAGATAATATCAATTTTTACCATTTTTATATACACTCCTTTTAACGTAGTTTGACCAGGAAGCGTTCATACCCCCTGGTTGTATCCTGTTATGATCATGACGGCAGGGAAAATTATCTTTTCCTGCCTCTGCTGTCATTATATCCATTTTGTGAAACAGACATTCATATTCTGTTTTACACTCAGATTAATACAGGGATGTGAAAAACTCACACCCCCGGAAGTCAAGCGAACATTCTCAATCCGCATTCATCTATCAGCCATTGATCATGAAACTCATAAGTTTATCAATGTCTTCTTTCTCTGCTGCAACGATCTCAAGCTCCGGAATCTCGCCGCCGGAAAAGATGTTTGCAAGAGATACATACTGGGAAAGTTTGGACTTCAGATTCAGTCTGTCTCCCTCTCCCGTTACAAGCTCTACTCTGCCCTTGCAGCTGTCAATTACCTTAAAAAATTCATCGATATCTGTAATATGTGTTACTTTCATTTGAAATTCTCCTTTCCTGATAGTCAGACCCACCCTTCTTATTTCGAAGAGTCTGATGTTCCAATTCACAGTAAAACCGGATTTTTTATTCTTAATCCGTTCTGCTAAATTATACCCCAGTGTTTTTAAAAAAGCAATCCCCGACGGGCAAAAACACTTCACAGATATTCAGGGAGAATCCCTGCATATTTCGTCAAATTTCTTCTATTTCAACAGTGCAGTCTTTTCTGCCTTTCTGCCATTTTATAAGATATACCTTAAATCCGATGGAATCTCTGGCAATAGTAAACGGTTCTTCTCTTAAAATCTGAGATTCTATACCTTTGGCCTTCAGTTCTGTCTGCTTTGCTCTGGCTTTCTCTGTCAGGACCTTCAGCTGCTCATCTGCTTTTTTTCCAAAAGACCGGTTTCCATATCCCCCGGATGCTTTTCCAAGTTCTTCCAGAAGACACTCTGTTATCCGGATATGTCTGGTCTTATGAAGCATCACAGCCAGTCGTCTGGCCACCCACTTAAATGGAAATCTCCGATAAATACCAAGCCATCTTCCAAACGATCTGTCCCCGGCTTTCACAGTCACTTCTTCCATTACTTTAAATGCTTTTTCCGAAGGGATCCACGGATTTTCCCTCGGTACGATATATTGCTCAGATACTGCAGGATAACAACAGTAATTCAACGGCGGAAATTCCACAAGTGCAGCCAGTTTTTCTTCCAGGGCATTGCAGCTGTCTCCACCAATATAATCATATTTATCCCGAAGAATAGCCAGTCTGTATTCCAGCTGGCGTAAATATTCATAACCTTCCACCCAGAAATGTCCGATCTGACTGTAATCGTAGAGATGCTTTTCCAGGGTAAGGGTTTCAAAAAACAGGGTAACTACTGTATCCTCCTGATGCACAACCAGAATATATTCCTTTCCCTGCCGACTTAAGTCTGCCAGAATCTCCCCCTCGTAATCCGGCTTGTATACACCAGTCATGCGGGCATTTCCGAAAACGAGAAAACTTTCCACTGCATCATTCATGAGATATACAAGACGTATCTCCCCGTCACATACATAATTTTCATTTATCGCAACCAGCTCAAACTGATCCTCACCAAGCAGCTCTGCCAGCTTCCGGAACGCATCAGGCAGCTCCTCAAAAGATTTCCCGGAAACATATCTCTCCGGAGCTGTTTTTCCCGTAATATTATTTCCAGTATCCATCAATTACCTCTTTGTTCAGTTTTTCACCGATGACGATCATAATCTCCTGACCAAGTTTCGTTGGCCGAATGCTGATCTCATGACGGGTGGCATTGAGCTCCAGCCACTGTCCGTCCTCTTTTTTCAGAAAACCTTTTACACGAAAAACAGCTCCGCAGGATGGATCATTCAGGATTTTTTCCGCAGTTTTCTGAAGCTCTGCTTCACTCTTATGCACATTCATAAAAAACAGGGAATCAAATCCACCGCCTTCTGCATAGGATTCCTTTACATAATCTTCCGCTACGTATCCGCAGTCCAGAATCTTCTCCAGATCTGTATCTGTAAGATCATCCCAGTTTCCATCCAGAATTTCACTGTTCAGGTGGCGCTTACACTGGATCTGACCAAGAGCACGATTGAGATGTTCTTTTGTACTTTGAATTTCTTCCTCTGTGGCCTCCTGACTTCTGCTCAGAAGTACACAGCCTGCATCTGCCACCTCAGAAGCCAGAAGATAATCCGCTTCCGCTGAAAAATCCTCTGCCAGCTTTGCATCTACAATGGCGATCACATTTCCGATCTCATACCATTTATCCAGTGGTTCTTCATGAAGGGCATCAAAAAACTCATCCACATCAAAGATTCCGGATGGTTCTACAATAACACGGTCATAACCGCACATTCCCATGGCGATCAGTTTTGTCTTAAAGCGACGTCTGTGACAGTCTGCGTCACAGCCACCGGAAACCATCTCCAGCTCACAGTTGTCTCCCATCAGATCCTGAAGCAGCATCATATCCACATTCACTGCCCCGAAATCATTTTCCAGGATCCCGATGTTCATGCCTTTTTTCAGAAGATAGGAGGCATATTTTTTTATAAATGTTGTCTTTCCGGATCCGAGAAATCCGGTTATCAGATCGATCTTTATCATATTTCTTCCTTTACCTTATCAACTCTCCGGAGCATACAGTAAAATAAATGCGAATATATGCTTTACTTATGTTCCGGTCATATTTCAATAATCTCCTGCCCGACAAATGCCGGACTGCTATCAGTATATAATCTTTTTTCCGCAAAGAAAAGAGGCGGTCCTGAAAAATTCTCTCAAAACTGCCTCTTTCCGGCTATTTTATTCTTTTATGATCATGTATGAAGATTACTTTGTAAACAAGTCTACAAGATCCTGGCCGTCATCATATCCCTGATCTTTCAGTTCCTTAACGAACCACTCATCTACTCCGTCTACTGCTTTTTTGAAGGAATCGATATCCATGTCGTCTTTCTCTGTAAATGTTACACCATTCTTCTTGGCCCAGCGTGCTTTGATCTCATCATCACTGGAACGGTTGATATAACGCTCATACTCTACAGCTTTCTGACCGCACTCATCAACAACAGCCTGCTGTTCCGGTGTCAGTGCATCGTAGACATCCTGGTTGATACAGAAGAACAGACAGTCATAAATAGCATCCCACATAGAGCAGTACGGCTGTACCTCCTGTACACTGGCTGCATCGATAGCAGGTAACGGATTCTCCTCGCCCTCTACGGTATTCTGCTGAAGTGCTGTGTAGGTCTCGGACCAGTTCATGTTTGTGGCATCTGCGCCCCATCTCTTATAGCACTCCATAAGAAGGTTGGAACCGGCCACACGAACTTTCAGGTTCTTCATATCGTCCACTGTTTTTACTTCATGTTTGCTGTTTGTCAGCTCACGGAATCCGTTCTCTGCAATACCCATGCAGTGGAGTCCGTAGCCGTTAAGGATCTCCTTCAGCTTGTCTCCGGCCTCGCCGTCAAACTTCGCATCTGCATCATCATAGGAATCATAGATGAACGGCAGGGATACTACATTAAATCTCGGGTCAAATGCAGAGTAGATCAGATTGGAATGCATGGAGATCTGTACCGGGTCTCCGTTCATCAGTGCCTGGATTCCCTCGGACTGATTTCCGTTTGTCAGCTGATCCGCTGCGTAAATATTGACTTTGACTTTTCCGCCGGTTGCTTTTTCCATAAGCTCACCGAACTTACGTCCTCCATCAGCCCAGGTGCTTGTCTCTGTTGTAGAGCATGCAAAGTTCCAGGTTGTCTCAGGCCAGTTCAGATCACTGTAATCCTCCACGGTATCTACCGAATCCTCTGTAAACAGATCTACAAGATCCTGTGCATCGTCATAGCCTGCACTCTTAAGCTCCTTTACAAACCAGTCGTCGATTCCGTCTACTGCTTTCTTGAAGGAATCGATATCCATATCCTCTTTCTTTGTAAAGGTCACACCGTTGCTCTTCTCCCAGCGGCTCATGATCTCCTCGTCGCCGGAACGGTTGATATAACGCTCATACTCAACAGCCTTCTGGCCTGCCTCATCAACAACCTGCTGCTGTTCCGGTGTCAGGCTGTCATAGATATCCTGGTTGATACAGAAGAACAGACAATCATAGATTGCATCCCACATGGAGCAGTACGGCTGTACCTCCTGTACACTGGCTGCGTCGATAGCAGGCAACGGGTTCTCCTCACCCTCTACAGTGTTCTGCTGAAGTGCTGTGTAGGTCTCGGACCAGTTCATGTTTGTGGCATCTGCGCCCCATCTCTTATAGCATTCCATAAGAAGGTTGGAACCGGCCACACGAACCTTCAGGTTCTTCATGTCGTCTACTGTTTTTACTTCATTCTTGCTGTTTGTCAGCTCACGGAAACCGTTCTCTGCGATTCCCATACAGTGAAGTCCGTACTCGCCAAGAATTTCTTTCAGCTTTTCTCCTGCCTCACCGTCAAATTTTGCATCTGCGTCATCGTAGGAATCATAGATAAACGGCAGAGATACTACATTAAATCTCGGGTCAAATGCAGAGTAGATCAGATTGGAATGCATGGAGATCTGTACCGGGTCTCCGTTCATCAGTGCCTGGATTCCCTCGGACTGATTTCCGTTTGTCAGCTGGTCTGCTGCATAAATATTAACCTTGACTTTTCCACCGGTTGCTTTTTCCATAAGCTCACCGAACTTACGTCCACCGTCAGCCCAGGTACTTGTCTCAGTTGTAGAGCATGCGAAGTTCCATGTCATCTCCGGCCAGTCAAGATCACTGTAATCAGCGATGGTATTAAAGGAATCGCTTCCGTCTCCTGCATCCTTGGAGCTCTGGCTTCCTGTGTCAGAGGACTGGTCTCCTGTATAGGAGCCCTCTTTTGCAAGCGCCTTCGGAAGAGCTGTGGAAACAGCCGGAATATAAGTGATGATCAGAAGAACTG
>ERZ1673737.1344-NODE-1344-length-24362-cov-11.563541_pt1 | contig 24362 bp, 28 predicted proteins | sample MGYA00580211_ERZ1673737 | MGnify/ENA primary metagenome ERZ1673737 (study PRJEB41218, sample SAMN15661789) | gut metagenome | host: Homo sapiens | place: Canada: London | collected 2015-08-20/2019-03-30 | study: EMG produced TPA metagenomics assembly of... | reverse complement strand
TCCTTCCTCCCTCTCAATTTTCACAATTTCCATCTCATCAATACTCTGTATTTTAATATGCATGACAATCTCCTGTTATGTAATAACCCATTTCCTACCACCTTACATATATCATTCATCTTCTGTTCTATGCTTAAAATTGTAAACCGCCTTCAAAATCTCAATTATATTTATCTGTAATTTCCATTCTCATTTATAGCGTTTTGAATATATAGATTCATTTCGTTTCTTATTTGTTCCATCTGTTTTCCAGTATCTGGATTTGTATACGGAATCCTTCCTATAATTTTATCCACATAATGGTTATCTCTTATACTTTCATATGTCGCTTTAAAATTTATATCATAAAAATATGCAAGATAAGATATCCAGTAATCCATCTTTGTCTTTCTTGTCTCTAATAGAACTGATTTATGATTTTTGAATTGTTGCATAACTTCTGGCGTAATTTCCGACATTCCTACCTGTTCTGCCGTAACTCCCAGAAGAGTTTCAATTGCTGTTTCGAGTTTTACTCTGCAATTGTCAAGTTTATCTGCATCACGTATGATTTGAGCATGCATCAACTCTCGCTCATTCGTAATTCCTTTTAAGCAGTAATCACTATGATGTCCTATTGCTGTTTTTATAATTTCATCCCACTTATTTTCTTCGACAAAACGCCGAATCAGTCTCTCCTCAAATAAAATTCTCACACCGAATGCTGCATGATCCATCGTTCCCGGTTCAAAACTGTTGTAACATTTCAATTGTTCAAATCTTCCAATATCATGCAACAATCCAATAATCTGAGCGAGCTCACAATCTTCTGCGGACAGTTTCATATCTTCTGCAATTTTTTTACTGCATTCCATCACTCCATAAGTATGCACAATCTTCAACTTTATCTTTTCATTTTTTTGGTCATAATCATTCAAATAGTTTTCAAAAGCTTTCTTCGCATATTGTAAATCAATCATTTCGTTTTCCCACCTTATTTTCAAGATTTTTCGACATAATATTCCCGTCCTGTATCTAGACAAACTGCATTTACAGAATCATCCAATCCATCATGAAAGTTACCCTCTGGCTCGATTTCAGCTCCAGGCGTAGATTTCATATTCGCACTCTCCCAGCCAGTCAATCATATGAATCAGTGCTGCATTCAACTTCGGAGCCATTTTCACCTGACTGTTTTTTATATAAAAAGGTTGTTCTAAAGCACATTTGCACCAAAAGGCATAAAAGACAAACGTGCCATTTTAAAGAATTGTTTTCCAAACGGGATTCCTACAATCGTGATACACCACATACATCCTAAGACAATATTTCCAAGAGCCATTCCCCATCCAAAGAAAACAATCCAAATTAAATTCACAAGAAATGAGAAGGTTCCATTCCCATATACAACCTCTTTTCCAAAAGGCCAAAATGCTAAGGATGCAAATTTGAAACATTGCAAACCTATAGGAATTCCAACAATTGTGACACACCATATACATCCTGCAATGATCCATGCAAGACCTCCGATTATCCCGCCACAAAGAAACCAAAGTATATTTCCTAATAATTTCATCTAATCCACTCCCCTGTTACTCCACAATTACGGTAGCCTTAACACATATATTCCACTGATTTTCCATATAAAATCTGTCTTGATAAACTTTAATCACCCCTGGTACAGCGACTTCTTCAACGGGTTCTTTCCCAAACCGTCTGCGTGCAATCACATCTATGATTACATCGTCTTCTTTCGCCAACCTTTTAAGTTCATTTAAATACACTTGATATAGCTCTGAATCTATAACGCAGCATCTCACTATATATTGTTTTACTATCATCTTGAAATGACATCTTTCATACTCTCTTTCCTTATTCTGCTTTTTTACCAAACTATTGAATAGCTGTAGAATTAGTATATCATAAGCAACGACATATAGTGCATCTTTTTATACAAATCGCACAAAAAGATGCGCCTTTTCGCTTTTCTTATTATGTAAATCGCAAATCCAACCCAGCAAATAGTTCTCCAAGCGTACTGCTCAAGCGCTCTGACGGTTTATCCGGCATTTCGTAACTTACCAATTGATACTCTGGATTCAATTCCAATTTTTCTATTAGATATCCTGTATTAACAGCATCATCCAATCCGTCATGGAAGTTACCTTCCGGTTCAATCTCAACTCGTCCCAGAGCTTCTTCCAGCTTAGGAGCATTTTTAACCTGGCTGTTCTTTATACCTGTCAGATTCTCTATAAAATAATCAATCACCAAATTAAACATTTTTCGTTATCTCCATCTCCTTCTTTTCATTTTTGAGGCTCTTTTTACAAACCTTACATATTGTTCCTACTGGTGTTACCAACTCAACTTTTGCATAAGCGCTCTTTCCGATCTTGTCATATAAACGACCAGCACTCATACGCCGAACAATATAATTACTTATAGATCATGCAATATACCAAGTAAACAATTCCCGCCACTACTAATCCTGGTAAAAACATTTCGTTTCCTCCCTTCGGACTAATCATTCATGTACTCATAGTAATCAGATTCACTGGCAAATAAAATATATCTGCCTTCTACCAATCCCATGTATCCATCACTTGTATTAAATCCCTTCATTGCCAGTTCCTCCATTCCTCAAAATCTGTTCATTTATTTTATTTGATAGGTATAGTCTAAATCTGGAACTGTGCAATAAAAATCCCTGTTTATTCTATAAAAGGACAGATCCTATTATTCAAACCTGTCCCTTTGCTCTCTTATTTTGTTTATACATGTCCGTTCATAGCAACGGATTTACAAACTGTGGCATTTGATAATCCTCATAAGGATCATCTTTTTCTAAAAATATATTGCTTTGCTCCAACATATCATTAATCAACTCTTTATAGAGAGCTAATCTTTTCCTTACTGCACAAGAAGTATTCTCCAACTCATGATTCTAGACAACAAACACACAACAGTAACCCTAATGAATTTGCATAAAAATTAAATATCCTCCGCAGACTATTTATTCTATAATCAAAAGAGACCGTACTTGGGTTGATATTGATGTTTTATCAACTAATCACAATCTTCATTGTACACTTTAACCAATTTCCCATCTCATATTTATCTTTTTTGACGTTTTTATTAATTTTCCCTTGACACACCACTAAATCCATTATATATTACATCATAAATTTCATTGATATAACACCCCGCTTTTTGCCCGTATTTGCTGAAAAGTTCAGTTTTGAATATCTCCGCAAATCTCACAAAATCCCGCTATTTAGTAACAAATTAGTAACAGATTACATCAGGTCATTGACCCTTGCCTGTACTGCTGCATAATCATAACCTTCTGCGGTGATTCTGTTCTTACGATCAGCACCGTTTCCATACTCACCACGGATGACTGCCCTTGCAATTTCATCAACAGATTTCTTTGGTGTAGTGTCTACCCCTAAAATCTCATTGACCTTTGCCTGAACCTCATCATAGTTGTACCCGGCTGCTTCAAGTGCTGCTTTACGATCAGCACCATTGCCATACTTGCCGTTGACAACATCCTGTGCAACTTCATCCACTGACTTTGAAGGTGTCTGCTGTGCAGCACCGTCATATTGTGTAAGGTTGTTATCTCTGATAACACGCATCAGGTTTGTTACATAAGTGCTTGATGTTGCATAGCCATCTGCCTTGATGTTCTCCACATAAGTCTGTGGGTCTGTAACCCCTTTAAGGTTTGCATATCTTGAATAGTTGATGAAATCAAAGTAACCCTTGACACCATCTTCCATAGAATCAAACACACGGAAATTGTCACGAATGTTCGTGTGAACGCCCGGTGTATATTCCTCTGATGTTGCCATGTTGACAGACTTACCAGTCCAAGCACTTCCGCACTTCAAACCAAAATAGTTGTGATATTTGGCAGCAAGGCTTGACTGTCCCCACCCTGATTCAAGAATTGCCTGTGCAATGATCGGACTGTGTACCTTGATACCATACTGTGCAGCATACTTGATGACATAGGCTGCAATCTGTGAAATAAATGTCTGCTTATCCATAATTATTTACCCTCACTTTCTGTCTTTTTCTGTAAAATATCAATAGCCTTGGTGATAACCGGTGGGAGTGGTAACCCCATAAGACCCGCATTTTCCACAAGGGAAATTGTTTCATTGGCAATGAACGCAATAATTACTGCATCCCTGATGTAATTTGTGCCAATGACAAGATCAAGGCGGTACGCAACCAGTACAAAAATCAAGGTCATGCACTTTCTGCAAAGACCTTTCCACCCCGCCTTACTTTCAAGTGAACCTGTGTCTGTCTTGGGACTGTTCTTGAACACCCCCGCAACAATCAGTCCTGAAATATAATCAAGACCCATGAAGATCAGAAGGGTTGCAAGTCCCGCATCCCAACCACCAAAAAAAGATGCGATTGCTGAACCAATCACACCTAATACACTGCAAATAGTCTGTTTCATTTTCTCTGTCCTTTCTGAACATAAAAACAACCGCTTGTGACCTCATATAAGGGTCATATAGCGGTTGTTTTTGTTCCTGTGATAATTTCCTTGTCTGTTGATTACTCTGCTAATTCAGGGCAATCAAGGTCAATCAGAACTTCCTTCACTTTGTCCTTGATTTTCTCAGGTACATCAGCAAAGGTTTTCTTGCCCTTAATGATAAGGGTTGCATAGATCACTGCCATAGATTCCACATCCTTTCTGAATAAAATTTTTATGATGAACTGAAACAACATCAGTTACCACCTTCTGCCAGTTCCGGGTGTCCTTCATCAATAAGCACCTGTTTGACTTCATCCCTGATCTTGTCAGGAACATCATTGATTGACTTCTTACCCTTGATGATAAGTGCTGCATAAATGTTTGCCATATTCTCACCCCTTCCTTATGCCATCATTTCATAGATTTCACACATGGCTTCCTGTGCCTGTGTCATCTGATCTTCCAAAGATGCGTTCCTGTCATCAATCATTTTGATGTATTCATCCTTGGTGTACTGGGTCAGGTCATATTCATAACCAGTGAACCCCGGCTGTTCATCTGTCCCGGCTTCTGTGACCGGGGTGATGTTCTCTGCAATCCAAACTGAATAGTCATCAATGACCTTCTGTTCAGGCTGCTTTGTACTGCGTACTTTTCCGTACTTTTTCATGCTTTTTACCACCTTTCTTGATATGATCTTTATAGTACCTATCAGCATAAGACTGAATTGGTTCAATATATTTTTCAGACAATCGGCTGCTATCACAATATTTCAACCAACCCTTATAGGAATTGATTGCACACCATTCTGAATAGTTCATTTCCTGACCGCTTTCAATCTTCTTCCTGATTGCGGTCATTTTCCGTTCAAATTCCTGACAGGTGGATTTTCTAAGAAGGGTATCTTTCAAGAAAATCCTGTACCCTACAAAATCAATACCCCGGATGAACGAAGGGAATATCTGATAGTTGCCTTTTATTCTTAATTTCAAATTCTGTATGAAATATTCATTGATTTCTGCAAGTAACTGATGCAGTTCTTCTTTGGTTCTTGCAAAAATACAAATATCATCCATATAACGGTAATAGTGCTTTACCCGCTTAACTTCTTTTATCCAGTGGTCAAAACCTGATAGGAAGAAATTGCCGTCATACTGTGAAAAGTAATTCCCTATTGGAATACCGACACCTTCAATGAAGTCCTTGCCGTTTACCTTCACTATCTTGATTTCATTACCACAAGACCGATAAAATTCAATGTTTTCATCCGTTGCCGGACAAGTGCTGATTGAATCAATTACTTCATCAATCAGTTCAAGCAGTTCAGGGTCTTTGTACTTCCGTCTGAACTTCTGTTTTAGTGTTTCGTGGTCAATGGAAGGGTAAAATTTCTTGCAGTCTATTTTCAAACAATAGGTCATTTCTTCCGGCACGGTATCAACCGCCAACCGTAACTTCTTGTATGCTGCATGAATACCCTTGTTTGGTATTGCTGAATATGTGTCATCAGTGAAATACGCTAATAACTGCGGTTCAATCACCTGTAAAACCGCCCATTGTGCAATTCTGTCAGGGAAGAATGGAAGTTTGTATATTTCCCGTTCCTTCTTGCCGTCCTTTTTCGTAAAAGTGGCATATTCCGAAGTTTTGTATAAATGGTTTTGAAGCATCCATTGCAGACCCGCCAAATAGTAGTATGGTCTTTTCTCAATCTGCTGAACTTCCTTGTACCATCCTTTGCCTTTCTTTGCGTGTTGAAACGCAAGATACAGGTTATCCATTGAACAGATTTTTTCATAAAGATTGCCATACCGTTTCACGCTTGTCTGTTCCCTTCTGTATGCACTGAACCGAACTTTCAACCCGTCAGGTGACGGTCTACTAATACAGCCCATGTATTTTGATGTTTTGCCAAGTGGCACGGTAATCAGTTTTCAGTACATTGATTTATAAGAACACCCCGCCATTTCTGACGGGGTGTTTCAAGTGATATTTGTGCATTTACTAACTGACTGCTGATATTCCGATTACGATTAGAAGAAGCATTATTCAGATTCCAATAGAAAGCACTGGTATTCAAGCCATTATTCCAATTAGCACCTAATTTAGTGACATTGGTTTTTTGTCTTTTTATTGTCTTTCTGCTTGAAAATCGTCATCCTTAGCATCCTGATTACCTAAAATTGTATGAATTACTGGTTGCCTGTTATGCTGCTACCTTTTTTCGATACACCAACCGACCGCCGATATTCCGACCACGATCAGAAGAAGCATTACTCAGATACCAACCGAAAGCACCGGCATTCAAGCCACCATTCCAACCAGCACCCAATATAGCGACACGCCAACCAGTACCGTTCTGATTCCAACAGTAATCACCAACAGGAAGTGCAGTGTTTCCGTTGAACTCACCCGGTAAGAACAACCAATCAAAATCTTCTGAATAGCAGAAAGCGGAAATATAACCGTTTCCATACTTTGCGGTCATTCCTGTATCTTCATAAGGTGCTGCCTTAATGTCATCAGCAAAACCATGATCTGCAACATAGGTATCACATTCACCTGTGGTTGCATTTGCATAGTGATTGATTCCATCAATCCACCACCAAATGTTGCCCCAAAAGTTTTCCTCACCACGGTATGACACAATCTGAATACCGTTAGCGTTGACAACTGAACCTGATGCATTACCAAGGGTGATTGTTGCACCTGTATTTTCTGTCATGGATGTTTTACCGTCATCAGTCTTTGAAACTGCACCGTTACCAATGACAGACTGCATATTGAAGGTTGCATATTCAATCAGCATAAGCATCTGTGAAGCGGATGCCGTCTGAACAACGCCCTGTTCCCAACCAGTACCACGTTTTTCAGCAAGTTTTCTGATATTGGCACGGGTTGCGTTCTGTGTAAGTCCTGAAAGCGGTTTTGCATTAGCAATACTGCATAACATATCAGCAGCAAAGTCAGCAACCTGTGAATCATCAAGAATGTATGCTGATGCAGATGCATCCCAAAGTGAACCTTCAAAGGCTGCAAGATATGCAACATCATTTTCCTGACCATTTACAATGAACGCCGGATGAAGTTTGAATCCCGCCTTTGGTGTATCTGATACATAGTATCTGATTTTTCTTGTGATTGCCCCCTTGGTTCTCTTTTCAGTTTTAAGCGGTACAACCTTGTAATAAAACTTTGGCTGTTCAACCATTACCTGAACGATTGTCCCGGCACTGAATTTCAGGTTTTCATCAGGTGATTCAGTACCTACCGGGTTACGGTCAACCGCCTGTGTCAGTTTTCCAGTAGTAGAAAATCCGGCTTCACCATAATATGCAGCAACACGCCCGTCATTGGTAAGGTTACAACGCTTTCTGCCACCAAATGCATTGATTCCGTCAAACCCTGAACCTGCTGAACGGTTTACCGCCCCGGCAAGTCTTGTGAACTTCTTGTTTTCAAAGTCCACTTCAACACCATAAATGTCACCGTCTGAATATCCAACATAGGCTTTCAGATCAGCAATTTCTTTTTCAAGTGCCTGAATGTCACCAACCGTTGCATACGCACCCGGACTGACTGCAAGTGATACGCTGTCAGCGTTGCCTACTGTGGTATATAACTGTAAGTATGCAGCCGATACCGTAACACCGTTATATGGTGGCATATAACAGTTATTTGACTTTTCAATGCAGACTGCATACAGGATTTCACCCTTGTCAGGGTCAACGGCATATAAGCCAAGTGTACGCATATAGTAACCTTCTTTCAGGTCTACATTGGAATATGCTGCATCAATTTTGATTGCAACCTCATTTGTGCGGGTAACCTTGGAAACAAGGGTTGTCTGCTTGATGTTGCTAAGTGCGGTCAATGCCTGTAACTGACTTTCAGTGTACTGGGTACTGGAAGAACATACTTTTGTAAAATCAATGTTTCCTGACCCGGCAATCATCTTTGCCATAAGTGCCTGACCATTGTTTGTGATGTAAAGTTTTGAATACTCTGCCATCTTATCATTCCTTTCTATGTTGTTTTTATCTCAATGAAGTCTACCTGAACAACGCCGGATGCTGCCTTTGCATCCATATCTGTCCGGATTGTTTCATTAAAATCTGTTGAAATGGTTACCATTGCGGTATCTGTTGCCTTACCACCAAAGTTCACTGTACCCTGAACACTCACTGTTTCCTGACTGTCATTTGTGATGTTCAGCATTTCAGTCTGAACGATTCCACCACCAAAGACTGATGAACCGTTCACATCAAACACTTCCCGGAAATCGTTTGTGATGATAAATTCATTGATGAAGCAGATGCCACCACCAAAAAGAACAGCACCTTTGATGCTGCAAGGGATGCTGTTCTTAGATACAACCACAAGATTTTCAGGAATCATTGTGTTTATGATGTTTTCCAGTTCTTCCACCTGACCATATAATTCAAGGTCAGTGTCAATATACAGTGTGTACCCGGTCTTGAAATCACCAGTCACTTCAAAATCACTGTCACCACAAAGGACAAGCAACTTTTGAAGCAACACTTTCCAAGTGTACGGGATTGTGTTGAACCACTTGCTTTGAACCCTTGAACGCCTTGATTCAAGGGTATCATCAGCAGTTGGGTATATTTTCAGCATCTTTTCAAATCGGCTGATTCCATATTCATCAGCGGTTGAAATGAAGCGGTTACGCAAACACCTGTCAGTTGCCGACCACATCAGACTAAATTCAGGGTTTTCCGCTTCAAGTGCTGCAACGGGTTCTTTGTAACTCTGCATGAATGGCGGTAAGTATGAAACAAGGTCAACTTCTCTTATCATGCAGAAACACCCCCTAACTTTGGTATGCAAAATTCTGTCAAGGTCATATTGCTTGCCGTGCCGTTCAGCTTTGTCCCGGTCACATCCACCACGCCATCAACGCCAAGGATGCGGTTTTCAATCTGCGATACCCTGACAATGGTTTGTGATATTTCTGACCAGTTCTTTCTTAATTCCAAGAAGTACGCATCAACTGCTTCTGCAATGGCTGCCTTGGTATTTGACCAGTTGTGACCTTCTTCAAAGGTTACCGTGGTCTTGACCTCAATACTGACAGGTGATGCACTTGCTACACTGACCACATGACCGATTGGTGCAAGTCCGTAACCTTCCCCGGCAGTTTCTTCCGGGTCAAGTGTCTGCTGAACATATTGAACAAGTGTTGAACTTGCTTCACCATAATCATCAGAATCAGTGATGACTACATGAACAGTACCGCCAACCGTCAGTTTCTTGTCCTTGGCTGCATTATATACGGCATCAAGCCACGGTTTGACTGCTGCCGGAACTGTTGAAATGATTGATTCATACCAGTTCTTGACCACTGTACTGACGATCATGTCAGCGGGTCTAATGTCACCATTCCAAACACGCTTGACCTTACATGACCCAACACCTTCAATACTTTTGACCTTTGCCATATAATCAGCGTGGTTGCCACCAAAGGACTGTTCATTGAAGCTGTCAAAATAACGCTGTCTGAAAACTTCTGTATCTTCTTCATCTTCACCGGGAATAAGTACGCTTGTCAGGCTTGCCGTCTGCAATCCATCAATATATTCCATTGGTATCATATCCCCAAGGTACTGATTGCCAACAACACCTTCTGTTTCACACTGAACCTTGTATGTTCCCGGTGTGATCTGTTCAGTCACAACATAGTTTATTTCACCGATGTTGAAACGCTTTCCAGTAACATCAATGTTTGTTGGTGTGAACTCACCCTGTAAGATTGCCTTGGTTGCGGGTTCAGGTGAAAGTCCCCTGTCCTTTGCAAGTAAAATCAGAAATTCCCTTGCAGCAGTATCACCGTATGAATTTTTTATCAGATATTCCAACTCAATGTATAAAATCTGAAATTCAATGGCGGTTGAACTATGCAGATCATAAACAGGGGATGACGGTCTTTTGTCAATTTTGTCAGATACCCGGTTCATCATCCTTTCAAGGATAATGTCATAAGTCTGATCTTCATACATTCTAAATCTTCACCCCCTTCTCTGCTTTAATATCACCGTAAATTGTTTTTACGGTAAAATAGGCATGAACCACACCTTTGACCGTCAGGTCAAATTCAAAGTCGGTCACGCCTGTGATTCTTTCATCAACGGCTAACGCTTCACTGATTCTGCGTTCTAATTCAGGGCAAACCCAAGTGACAGGTTCACCGTACAGGTCAAGTGTTTCAATGCCGTAATACCACGGATATATGATGTAATACAGAAACTAAGGCGGTAAATCCTTGAAAATACAGGGTTTACCGCCTTTTTTGTTTCTAATTTGTTACTGGTTCAGTGTAAAAAATATTATTTTAATAGGGCAATGGTTTCCCGTAACTGCTGAATTGTCTTGTGATTATACACCCGGTTTCCTACGTCCTTTGACTTATGACCCATTAACATATCAATACATTTCCTGTTTCCTTTGGCGTTGTCAAGAAGTGTTTCAAAGGTGTGCCGTGCTTCATGTGGGGTCTTGTCTGCACCTATCTTTTCCATGACTTCACCCCAACACTTATAGTAATTTGCCTGACTGAACTTTTTGCCCTGATAGGTGAACAGATACTTGTTACCTTCATCAACCAGTGCTTTCACAAATGGTTTGATACGGTCATGTATCGGAACAATACGGCATTTTCCGGCAGCGGTCTTGATTCCACCTTCAAAGTACCAGTCCTTGATGTTTACCTGTTCAGTTTTCATTCCCAACAATTCCTGTAATCTGAACCCCGTATATATGTAGATCAGCACGGTGTTGACCCAAGGGTCATCTTTTATTTTCCACAGCATATCAATCTGTTCAGGCGTGAACGGTTCACGGGTTGTTTCAGGTATCGGTGGGGCGGTGGTTATTTGCGAATACATTTTATCTATCAGGTCAATTTCAAATGCAAACCTGTCAAGGTGTCCGAACAAGTTCTTGATCGCCCATTGTGTAGAGTATGCGCACCCGCAGTTGTCAATGCAGTCTTGCATCTGATAGGATTTCATTGACCTGTACTTCACACCGTAGTATTTGGAACAGTGTTTGAACGCTGAACGCAAGGACTGCTGATTTGATTTTCCTAACCTTGGTAACTTGATTTCAGACCAACGCTGATAAAGTACAACCAAGGTCACCTTTTCCCGGTCAATATCCCAAGGGTTGTTGTTATATTCAGCCAATAGAATGTTCGCCTTTTCTTCTGATTCAGCATAACCTATTGGTGACTGTTTGGCGTGTCCTTCTTCATCATAAATTGTCACCTTGGCAACCCAAGGGCGTGACCTATGACCTTTTAGTTTGGTTACGCAACCGTAACCGTTTGGGTTTCTTCTTCCCATGCATATCATTCCTTCCTGATTGAAATTTCAAGGAATGGATACATTGTCAGGAATAAGACAACGGGTGAGTTCAAACAGGTTGGAAAATCTTGTCTGAAAGATTTTACACATGGTATGAGTGCAGAAGCAGTCACACAATACATGAGTCTGTTTGATACTTTAATTGAAGGTGAAACACCTGAACCGGGATGTAGTTATCAGCGGTATGTTAATACAAAGGAATATCTTTCTTATGTTGCTGAAACAATCCGTCATTTTGGTTACACAAGATCATCTGATGAAGGTATCAGCACAGCAACAAGGGCATTAGATTTTTATGATGCAGCACATGGGCGGGCAATAACAAAAGAATACTTACAGGATTTACTTGATAAGATGCGGTCAGTGAACTTTGACATTGACAGTGATTTGACAGTAAAACTTGTGTCAGATGTCCTTGCTTGGGTGTCTGAACAGGAAGAAAACAGCAATTACATTCATAACTTAAAAACGGCTTCTGCTGCTGATGACATTAACAGCAAATTCAATGAAATGCCTATGACTTGGGGGCAGATGTGGCAGTCAATGCAGAACACCGCACTGATTGCATTTCAGCCTGTTCTTCAAAGACTGAACGATTTAGCCAATAGTGAAGCATTTCAGACTTTCATTCAGGGTGCTATTGAAGCAATGGCAACCCTTGCGAATATCCTTCTGAATGTGTTTGATTTGGCGGTGTCAATCGGTACTTTCATAGGTGATAACTGGTCAATCATTGCACCTATCGTATACGGCATTGTGGCAGCACTCACAGCATACATTGCTATTTCTGCAATCGTGGCAGCAATTAACGGTGTCATGGCAATAGCAGAAGGTGTCAAGGCTGCTGCTCAAATGATGGCAACAGGTGCAACATTCGCAGAAACCGCAGCACAGCAAGGTCTTAACGCTGCATTGATGGCTTGTCCTTTAACTTGGATTATCATGCTGATTCTTGCGTTGATCGTGGTTATTTTTGCCGTATGTAATGCGATTGCAAAAATGACAGGTATTGCAAATTCAGGGTTCGGTGTGATTACTGGTGGTGTGAACGTGGTGATTCAGTTCTTCAAGAACTTGGGTCTAACAGTGGCAAACATTGCCTTGGGTATTGGAAACGCCATTGCAGCACTTGCATCCAATATGATGACGGCATTTCACAATGCAATCTGTTCTGTTCAGTCATGGTTTTACAACCTGTTAAGCACGGCACTTTCAGTCATTGAAGGTATTTGTTCAGCACTGAATAAGTTACCGTTTGTTGAATTTGACTATTCAGGCATTTCATCCGCAGCGGATGACTATGCAGCCAAAGCAAGTGAAGCAGCCGGAAACAAAGAAGATTACCAGTCAATCAGTGATGCGTTCAATGAAGGTTTTACAACCTTTGATGCATTTCAGGACGGTTGGGTATCAGATGCGTTCAATGCGGGTGCAGCATGGGGTGACGGTATTGCTGATAAGGTTTCAAATTTTAGTCTGTCGGATGTATTTGGTCAGACAGATATTCCTAATGTGGGTGATTACACATCAGGGTTCAATGATGCAATAGCAAATTCAGGCGTGGGTGACAGCATTGGAAACATTGACGATAACACAGGCAAAATCAAGGATTCTTTGGAAGTATCAGAAGAAGATTTGAAGTATTTGCGTGATATTGCAGAACAAGAAGCAATTAACAGATTCACAACCGCTGAAATCAATGTTGATATGTCAGGTATGCAGAACACCGTGAACAGCGGTGATGACATTGACGGTTTTATGACCAAACTGACAGATTCAGTCAATGAAGCGGTAGACAATATGACGGAAGGGGTGCATGAATAAATGGCAAGAAGCGGATATGATATGTATTTTGACAAATGCCTTTTTCCTGTCACCCCTGAAAAAATCAGCATCAAAATCAATGGTAATAACAAAACGGTCAACCTGATAAATGAAGGTGAAATCAATATCCTGAAAAAAGCCGGGTTGACCGACATTGAATTTGAAGCAGAAATCCCGCAAGTAAAACATCCTTATGCGGTGTATAAGAATGGTTTCAAAGAAGCGGGATATTTCTTTGATATTTTTGAAGGGTTGAAAACAGGCAAAAAGACATTCCAGTTCATTGTGTGCAGAAAGACCCCGGTGGGGAAAAAACTGCTGAATACGAACATGAAGGTATCTTTGGAAGATTACAAAATTTCAGAGGATGCCAAGAACGGGTTTGACTTCAAGGTCAAGTTCAATCTGAAACAGTACCGGGACTATGGAACAAAGACAGTCAACATCAAAATTGCTGCATCCAAGCCAAAGGCAAGTGCAGAGCCTAAGCGGGAAACCAACAATTCACCCGCCCCGGCAGCAGCACAGACCTATACGGTTGTGCGTGGCGATTGTTTATGGAAAATAGCTAAACGGTTTTATGGCAGCGGTGCAAAATACACCGTGATCTACAACGCAAACAGGGGTGTCATTGGTGGCAACCCTAACTTAATTTATCCGGGACAGGTTTTGACCATTCCGGCAGCATAAGAAAGGGGTGTTGTTCAATGTACGTTGAACTACTGGTTGGGAATGAATCAGGAACAAAAGTATATCAGCCTGTTGTTCAGGAAGGTATTGAATGGTCAACAGAAAGAAAAAACACCCCCGGCAAACTGGTTTTCAAAGTCCTGTATGACAACATTCTTGATTTTTCAGAAGGTAGTCCAGTCAGGATGAAGGTGGACGGTGACAATGTATTCTTTGGTTTTGTGTTCAAGCAGCAGAGAACCAAGGACAAGATCATTACTGTCACCGCCTACGATCAGTTGAGGTACTTAAAAAATAAAGATACCAAGGTCTATGAAGGAAAGACGGCAAACCAATTTGTGAAAATGATTGCAGATGATTATGCCCTGAACCTTGGCACACTGGATGATACCGGGTATGTCATTGAATCAAGGGTTGAAGAAAATACTTCACTGTTTGAAATGATAGCAAATGCCCTTGACCTGACACTGACCAATACCGGGGAAATGTATGTGTTATATGATGACTTTGGGAAACTTACCCTGAAAAGCCTGTCATCTATGTATGTGGGTGTTCCGGGGGCGTACCTGATGATTGATGAAGAAACCGGGCAAAACTTTGACTATACTTCATCTATTGATGAAAACACATATAACAAAATCAAACTGACCTATGATAACAAGGACACAGGAAAGCGTGATGTTTACATCACACAGGATTCTTCCAACATTAACAAGTGGGGTATCTTACAGTATTTTGACACCTTGCAGAAAGGTGAAAACGGTCAGGCAAAAGCAGATGCCCTTTTGAAACTGTATAACAAAAAGACCCGTAACCTGAAAATTACCAACGCTTTAGGTGACAACAGAGTGCGGGCGGGTTCAATGGTTGTCATCAACCTTGATCTTGGTGATGTAAAACTGAAAAACTGGATGCTTGTTGAAAAATGCAAGCATACCTACAAGGAAGGTGAACATTGGATGGATTTGACACTTAGAGGGGGTGAATTTGTTGCCTGATGCAAATGAACTTGTTGATACCCTGAAAAGGGCAGCCGTTGAAGCGGTTGAAGCGGGGAAACCCGTAAATGTATATTTTGGTGAGGTCGTGAGTGCTTCACCTTTGAAAATCAATGTTGAACAGAAGATGATACTTGGTGAAAAACAGTTGATTCTTTCAAGAAATGTGACGGATTTCAGCACAATGGTAACAGTTGACTGGACTTCTGAAAGCAGTCTTTCCACCCACAACCACACTGTAAAAGGTGACAATGGCAGCGGTGGCAACATTGACTTGAACACGGGGTCAAAGAACCTTGCACATACTCACAAAATTACAGGAAAAAAGAAGATCATCATTCACAATGGCTTGGCGGTTGGTGATGAAGTTATCCTGATAAGACAGCAAGAAGGTCAACGCTTCATTGTTGTGGATAGGATAGGCAAATGATTCCTTCAACAGTTGGTTTTCTTGACCAAGATTTTGAAATTGAAACACAGCCAAGCCTAACTTATAAAATGGATTTAGACGGTGATTCAGTCAGGGGTCTTGTGGATGAACAGGATGCCATGAAGCAGATGATTTTCAGAACACTGCAAACAGAACGGTATCAGTACATCATAGAAATTGACTTGTATAAGTTCATGATAGGATGAGCGTGTCTACCAACTGCCGTAACAGTTGACTACAAGTTTTTGGGAAACCAAAAATTTGCAGTCAGTTGTCACGGCAGTTTTTTATTTGTCATAAATATCCTGTCATCCATTTATCAATTCCCATATTTTCGCCGGCGGTTAGAATTGAACTTCTTATACATTTCGCGAGATTTCTGTCATTATTTCAACAGTTATATCTTTGTTATTAACAAAGAATAAAACAAATACAGGAGGTTGTAATATGAGCAGCTTATTAATTAAAAATGCGGATGCAATTGTTACCTGTGACAGCCAGGACGCTGTTTTAGAACATGCCAATCTTTTGATGCAAGACGGCATCATTACATACATCGGAATAGAACCGCAGACCGCAGACGAAGTCATTGACGGAACGGGATGTCTCGTTTATCCAGGACTAATCAATACTCACCACCATCTTTACCAGACGTTCAGCCGAAATCTTCCGCAAGTTCAGAACATGGAATTGTTCGACTGGCTTACAACATTGTACGAGATTTGGAAAAATCTGAATCAGGATACGATTTACCACAGCTCCTTAACAGGAATGGGTGAACTATTAAAATCCGGATGTACAACTTGTTTTGACCATCACTATGTATTTCCGGGCGGTAATTCCGATGCGCTTCTGGACGCACAGTTTTCTGCTGCAAGAGAGCTCGGGATTCGTATGTACGCTTCCCGCGGAAGCATGGATCTGAGCAAGAAAGACGGTGGGCTTCCGCCTGACAGTGTGGTACAGAACGTGGATAAGATCTTGAAAGATTCTCAGAAATCCGTAGAGAAATACCACAATTCTGCTCCAAATTCCATGGAAATGGTTGCTCTGGCTCCGTGCTCTCCGTTCAGTGCAAGCGAAGAACTGTATCGTCAGTCAGCAATCCTTGCGAGAGATTTGGGCGTACGCCTCCACACACATTTATGCGAAACAATTGATGAAGAGAATTATGTTCTTGAGAAATACGGCAAACGACCGCTTGCCTATATGGAAGACATGAACTGGGTTGGAAATGATGTTTGGTATGCACATGGAATTCATTTTAATGATGAGGAACTGAATCTTCTGGCACAGACCGGAACCGGCGTAGCTCACTGCCCAATTTCCAACATGAAACTTTCTTCCGGTATCTGTCGGATACCGGATATGTTAAAACTAGGTGTACCGGTTGGTCTTGCAGTAGACGGAAGCGCAAGCAATGACGGTTCTAACCTGTTAGAGGAACTTCGTGTAGCGTTCCTGTTACACAGACTGAACTCAAGCAAGCTTGCTCCGAGTGGATATGATCTTCTGAAGATTGCCACAAACGGCAGCGCTAAAATCCTCGGCAGAAACGATATCGGTTCTCTCTCAATCGGCAAAGCTGGAGACTTATTCATGATTCGGAGAAATCGTCTTGAGCTTGTAGGAGCCGACCTGGATGTAAAATCCATGCTCGGCACAGTCGGCTTCAAGGGCACTGTTGATTATACGATTGTCAATGGAAAAATCGTAGTAAAAGAAGGTCAGCTAACAGGAATTGACGAAGAAAAGGCTATATACAACTGTCGTCAAGAAGTCAACAAATATTTGAATCATTAAACTCTCATTTGAACATAATTTTCTGCTTAATCAAAAATATTATACTATATAGAAAAATGATTTCCAAAGCAGGATTCAGTGAGCGAAATATCCTTGTTATGGGACTTACATTCGCATTTGGTCTCGGAATGGCAAGCCATCCAGATGCAGTGGCACAGCTTCCATCCGTATTGAAGTTCGTATTCAGTGATGCAGTAACTGGAATCTGTATCGTAGCGATTATCGCCAACTTACTCTTCCCAATGAAAGATGCTGCTGATATTGCAAAAGCAAAAGAAGCTATGATGGGTTAAATCTATTTCCCTTTATTTACCTATGGGTGCCGTAATGCGGCACCCATAAATTATCTGTATATCCACCGTTGCTCTCCACAAGGCTCTTGCTTGATCTAGTTTTCTTTGATCCTCGTTTTCCGGACATATTTTATATATAATTCCTGGTACACCCGGATTTCGGTCTTGAAGAAATTGAGCTTTGTTATATTGCACCCAGCTTCGAATAACTGAATAGTTTTTCCATGTAAGCAATCAATCGTCTATGCTTATCATTCTTTATATAAGAAAGACCTTCCTCCATTCCTTCTGCATCGAAAAATGGATAAAGTAATTTGTACGGCACACAATCTGTCAAACGAGTTTTATCTTTCTTAAGTTCATTTTTACAGTCTCTTATTGCAACCTTCAGTTCTTCTTTTGACGGATTCTGTGAAAGATCCTTTGAAAAATGATTTAAGGTATTTATTGCATGCTCTAAAAAGTTTTCTGCATTTCCATTAACTGTAGGACCAAGACGCAAATGATAATGAGTAACAGTGTGCCATGCTCTTCCTCTGGAATTTCCATTGCTTTTAATACATAGCTTGGTGAATAGTTTTTAGATGTACACGCGGAGCCATTTGATATACTACAAAGTTATTGGTTTTTTATGATAAGTCATTTTCATCAAACACTCCGGTAAAACTCCAGTTCTCACCCTGATCTTCTGATGTGAACACAAGACCTTCCATCTCGCCACTTTGGCTCATCACATGGATCGTGTAATTCTCTCCATCCTGCTGTGGCATTTCCAGATACTGATAATCTTCAAGCGTGAAACCATATTCCTGCATATGCGGCGGATACTCTGTCACAGTATCCATCGGAAGTTCTATCTCCTTCAGTGTCTTTCCACCGTCTTTTGTAACATAAATAGATGAATGTGTCTGCGATGCCCCACTCAGACCGATGAATCCAAACTGCTCGTCAAAGAATTGTATGCCTTCTCCAACTCCGCCATTTCCATCGAATGGATCTTCATTTACTGTTGTCCAGTTATATCCACCATCTGACGTAGTTTTCAGTTTGTAATAACGTGTTCCAAGAGCCGCATCAACAACTGAAAGTTTCCAGCCTTTCTGTTTGTTTAAGAAGAATCGGACAACACCGCTTCCGTCCGTATCAACTGTCCAGGTATTATTCTCTTTCCCCTGTTCTTTTGCCTGCGAATCTTTCTCTGCCTGCTCATTCTGACTAATTGTATCAGGACTGATATATTCCGGTTCCATCATGTAACGCACCGGAGTTACAGATTCATCCTGCGGAAGATACAGAGACACTTCATATCCAAGTGCTTCTCCACCGCGGTCGAGAGCTGTAAAATCAGTCATACCGCTGACCTCTCCGTCACCATCCACATCTCCCGGAAGATAAACAAGACCTTCCGAAGAGGTGAAGGAGCGTTTTCCATAATACAGAATCTCATATTCCGGCGGATTATCTGTAAATGCATAATTCAGATTCCATTGTGTCACCTGCATCTTACAATCTGATTTTTCCAGAATGGTAAACATAGGATCTAATTTCTTGTCATCATCATAATCTGCATTGGCATAACCTGCGATCTGCACAACAATCTTATCACTTTTATCGATATCATAATCAATCAGATAGGTCTTGTCTTTTCCCTTTTCATTCTGTCCATAAAGATATGCTGATACGCGGGTTATCGTTCCGTCTTTATCAAAGGACATCTCAAAACTATCTGTGATATATAACTCGTCCGGAAGTTTCAATTTCTTATTGATATCTTTTATCAGCCCTTCTGCGCCATCACGAAAGAAATTGTTATGTTCATACTCTATTTTCTTTGTCTTAAACAGGCTGTCTACCTTCCAGGACAATGCGCCATTATAAGGAATCGCAGTATATACGATATAAGAAATACATCCAACCGTAACTACAAGTAGAATCAAAAGTTCTGTACCAAACACTGTTTTCCTGAGTGTGCCTTTCATTTTTAAAGGATTTTCCTTTTCCGCGATCAGGCAGCCGATCCAGATACAAAGACTGAGTACCAGAAGGATACCTAAAGCCAAAAATGCAAACTTCAGCTGTCTGATGCTTCCGTACTTGCAAAGTACACAGGTCACGAGCAAAAACAAAATGTAATAGAGAATACTAAGCTTGCCAAATATAAATTTCAGTTTTTTCATTCAATCACATCCTAATAATACTTCAATGTAAAAACTTCATGACTTTTTCTATATTTTCCGGTGTCCAGGCTATAATCTCGAGCACTGCATCCGGTATCTCCTGATCTCCGGAATCCGGATTATGCATCCAGATACATGGCATCTTAGCCTCCTTAGCAGCCTTTCCTCCATTCGTTGAATCTTCGATTACAATACACTCGTCTACCGGTACGCCCAGCTGCTTCGCTGCAAAGAGAAATGTATCCGGTGCCGGCTTTGGATTCTTCACTTCATCTCCACTTGTCACGACGTCGAAATATTTCATCAGATCCAGCGTTTCCAGTGTCTCTGTGATTACAGGTTTTGGAGAAGAAGATGCCACAGCCAGGCGATATCCCACATCTTTCAGACAGCAAAGCATCTGCCCAACTCCTGGCATCTCAGGAAATCCGTCTCTTGCAATAATTTCATCTTTCTTCTCTTTCATAATCTGATTCATTACTTCAAGACTTTCAAATGTGATTCCGTAATTTTCTTTGATCAGATTCATGAAATGGAGTCTTGTAGATCCAATGCATGGTTTATATACATCGTAATCTAAGTCAATTCCATATCGTTCTTTAAAAATTTCTACCCAACATTGATAATGAAGCGGTTCTGTATTGATCAAAACCCCATCCATATCAAAAATTACTGCTTTTATCATTCTTATATCCCAACTTTCTATAAAAGATCAATGTTAATGTGGTCGCTACGATCCAACCAAATGGCCATGCCATCCAGATCCCGGTGCTTCCAAAGCTTTTTGTCAAAACCAACGCAAATCCGATTCTCAAAATAAGATCCGGAACTGTTGCAACCACAAAATAGATCATCGCTCCGGAACCTCGGATAATTCCATCTGTCATCAGCTTAATTACAATCATAAAATACCACGGCGATACTATTTTCAAAAATGCCATTCCTGCGCTGATAGCCTCTACACTCTCTGCACCTAAGAATAGCCCCATCATCTGACGGCTGAAAATGAAATACAGAATAACAAACGGTAATGCCGTAAGCTCTGACAATTTCACTCCGGTACGGAATCCCAACGGAATTTGTTCTTTCTTTCCCGCGCCGATATTCTGTGCCGTATAACTGGATAGACAGGAACCAAGTGTCATAAAGATATTAATGGCAAATGTATTCAGCTTGATCGCTCCCGAATATCCCGCAACAACTGCTGAACCGAATTGATTTACAATTCCCTGCACAAAAAGATTTCCTACACTCAATACGCTCTGCTGAAGAATGCTTGGAATTGCAATCGCCATGATCTGTGCAAATAATTTCTTATCAAACCACGGCTGCTTTTCTTTCCCGGCAAATTTCTGCAATCTTCCGAGAAGTGTTACTAATGCAAGCACGGCTGACACACCTTGTGCGATAAATGTTGCCCAGGCAACACCGCTCACACCCCACTGGAATTTTGCTACGAAGATGTAATCAAGAATAATATTTCCAGCTGAGGAACCAAGCAGAAAATATAACGGTGTCTTAGAATCCCCGAGTGCTGTAAATACTCCGGTACACACATTATAAAGCATCAGGAAGATAATTCCGAAAATGTAAATTTTCAAATATAAAACTCCATCTGCCATAATATTCTCTGGTGTGCGGATCCATCTCATCATCTGATGATTAAAGAAATACCCGAATAATGTCAGCATGATTCCCAACACCATAGAACTAAGAAATGCCGTTGTAACCGCACGTTTCACACCGCCCCGGTCTTCCGCTCCGAACAGTCTTGATACGACTACGGAGGCCCCCAGATTCATTCCCACGGCAAATGCCATGAAAATAATTGTGATCGGATAAGATGCGCCGACTGCTGCCAACGCATTTTCTCCTGCAAATCTTCCCGCAATCATACTGTCTGCGATATTGTAAATCTGCTGGAACATCACGCTGAACAACATTGGCAGAAGGAACCGCCATAATGTCTTATTCGGATGTTCTTTCGTTAAATCTGTAACCATACTTTCCCCTCTCTCATTACAAACTCTACAATCCAATAATTCTATAAATTTCTTTCATATCCAGACTGGAACGAACGATATCTGCAAGCTTATCATACTGTTCTTCCTTATAAGACTTCCAGTCTACTGCCTGTACCGTCTCCGGATCATAGCCTTTCTCTTTCAATAAAGCGGAGAGAAACCCACCTGACATTTCCGGTGAATCAAAAATTCCATGCACATAACAGCCATAGACATTTTCCTTCTGTGAACCATCCGGATGTCCTTGTTGTAGCGTATCAGAATCATTTTCTATTGTTACAAGCCCGGATGCGTGCTCATCAAGAATCGTCTCTCCCATATGGATCTCATATCCTTCGAAAGGAAGTCCCTCCATCTCTTTCAGGATTCCTTTCATCTCGCCAAATGTTCCATGTACTCTGGTTCTGTGTTTTTCCGGACGGAACACAGTCTTTGTATCCAAAAGTCCCATTCCCTGTACAGTTCCTCCGTACTCTTCTCCTGTTGGATCTGAGATTTCCATTCCAAGCATCTGATACCCGCCGCAAATTCCAAAGACCGGTTTGTTCTGCGCGCTGTGTTTCAGGACTCTTGCTTCCAGTCCGTTCTGACGCATCCACAGAAGATCACTGATCGTATTCTTTGTTCCCGGAAGGATCACCGCATCCGGATTGCCAAACTCAGCCGGAGATGAAACATAACGCACGCTCACCTCTTCCAATGCTTCTAAAGGTGCTAAGTCAGTAAAATTAGAGATCCTTGGGAATCGGATCACTGCCAGATCGATCAGTCCCGGTTTCTCTTTTTTCTGAAATCGTTCCGTCAGGCTGTCTTCCTCATCCAAATCTAAATAAAAATATGGAACTACTCCCGTTACAGGGATATCTGTCTTTTCTTCCAACATTCGAAGTCCCGGTTCCAGAATGGATACATCTCCACGGAATTTATTAATGATCGTTCCTTTGATCCGCGCTTTTTCATCCTCTTCAAGAAGCATTACGGTTCCGGCAATCTGGGCAAATACTCCACCACGATCAATATCTCCGACAAGAAGCACCGGTGCATCTGCAAGCTTTGCCATTCCCATATTTACAATATCATCTTTTTTCAGGTTGATTTCTGCCGGACTTCCGGCACCTTCAATTACAATGATATCATACTTTTTTTCCAACTCATGATATGCATCCATAATTGCCGGAATATATGCCTTCTTATGACGGTAATACTCTCTTGCAGCCATCACTCCGATTGGTTTACCATTGATAATCACCTGAGAGCCTGTATCGTTCGTCGGCTTAAGTAAAATTGGATTCATTATTGCTTCCGGTTCAATCCCTGCAGCTTCTGCCTGCATCACCTGGGCTCTTCCCATCTCCAGTCCTTCTTTTGTGATAAAAGAATTGAGTGCCATATTTTGGGATTTAAAAGGTGCAACTTTGTATCCATCCTGTTTCAGGACACGGCAAAGACCTGCTGCCAGTGCGCTCTTTCCGACATTCGACATCGTTCCCTGTATCATAATTGATTTCGCCATATTTTTCGCCTCCTTCACTGTTTTGACAGGATTGTTTCAAGTGCCCGTAAAAGAACATCATTTTCCTCTTTTGTCCGCACTGCAATCCGATACCAGCCTTTCTTCAACCCTCTATAGTTCTCACAATTTCGAATCAAAATCCCCTGCTCTAACAATCGTTCAAACAATGGGATTTCACTATATAATAAGAAGAAATTTGCCTTTGTTGGAATAAATCTAATCCCAAACTCACGCATTTTCTTTTCCATGCGCATTTTTTCTTCCGCGATTTTGTTTCGTATTTTCTGAACTCTCTGTTCTTCTCTCTCTGTCAGTGCTTCTATCCCTGCTGCCTGCGCCGGAACCGACACACTCCACGGCTGACGGATCTGCTGCATGCTCTCTCGCAACCTTGCATCTGATGTCATCGCATATCCAAGTCTTAATCCCGGGATTCCATACATCTTTGTAAATGCCTGTACGAGAAAAAGGCTCGGATGATCTGTCACCTTTTTCACCATGGTATACTTCTGCTCTTCTTCCAGAAATTCAATAAAACACTCGTCTAAAACAAGACGAATCTTCTTTTCTTCACATCGCGTAAGAATCTGTTCCATCAGCTTTGGTTCGATCACCTGACCTGACGGATTCGACGGGGAACATAAAAATACAAGGTCAATATCCTCTGTCAGTTCTTCCAAAAAACTTTCTGTCAATGCAAAGTTATTCTCTCTTTTCAACTCATGATAAATGATCTCGC